>Ga0131853_10014003_pt1 | contig 14694 bp, 7 predicted proteins | sample TergutLab28metaG_FD_92764 | JGI IMG/M metagenome (GOLD analysis project Ga0131853, IMG submission 92764) | Labiotermes labralis P1 segment gut microbial communities from Petit-Saut dam, French Guiana - Lab288 P1 (version 2) (version 2) | ecosystem: Host-associated > Arthropoda: Insects >... | reverse complement strand
TATATATATATATATATATATATATATATATATATACAGTTTTTAAATTCACTCATTGTACTACGTAGGGTTCCAGTTACCTCGCGTCTCCTATCTTAACAGCTAGTTCCATTCAGTCACTCGACGACGGTGTAAGGACCGTGTAGCTTGCTCTACAGCAACAGCAAATCCGGATTTGGCAGGCGCCGATGCGTAAGACATAAGTGGAAACTCACATTAGTCCTATGTGTACTTTTGTTTTCACGCATATATTTCAGGATGATCTCAGAAATGCAAATGAGTAAGATCGCCTACATTCTCTGTGAATCCTGTGTCTGAGGAAAACACAGGATTGTCCGAGAATGTAGGCTATGTTACACAGCTACATTCGCGATGACCATACTGTAATACATACAATCTTTTTAAATTCACTCATTGTATAATATACGGTTCCACTTACCTCACGTCACCTGAAACAATTTGTTGCAATTAAACTACCATCCACCCTACACCTCATTCTTTCAATGGAACATACAGATAACTCTAACTTGATATTATTTCACATAAAACATAATGTGACAGGCAAAGCAGATGTACTTACCTCCACAAGCTATGCAGTATGCAGACCTCAGATCTTCTTCCTTCAAAAATGGATACCTTTCAAATTCAGTAGCCTTTATACCGTATTTTTTGCGTAATTCATAAATTGCATCCTATTCACGTGTAGCTAATCCGACTCGGAGCTGCAATCGCTCTTACAGCACAAATTTCTGGACTGTCGCCAATACACATGTCCCTCGCTATAAGCATACTTTTCAATTTCTTTTGCGCGTCAATATGTGTACCCGCTTACACACATGTCGAATAATTGATTGTAGATAATCAATTTTTACACTAACGTTAAGAGCTTCAGGACATGCTTAACTACCTCTATCTCATCACTGCAACATTGTCCTAGCGACCATTTAAACTTATATCGCTTACGTTCACATAAAGATCGATCAACTGAATTGAGTTTGCACAATTACTTAAGCGCATGCATTCATTAAACCATACACATGTGTCAGATGCTGTACTGTACCATTCAATCGACCTTCGCATAACGCTTACGTCGACATTTGAACCTACAGACATCTAACACGAGGAGCTTGCACAATATATCAGCTTTGCAACATATCCGATACTTCGGTTAAACACCGAAATCCGTTTAACCTTAATTTCCTTACTTATTCAACTCCTGAGTATCAACTTGCTCAACCAAAACACACTCTTCCACCCGTGTTACCACTGGGGATTCAGCTACGCATCCATCCTTACACTCCTGTCTTGGAGATTATCACCCTGCCCGGCGACACACCGGAACAATCACTTACGCCCGTATTACCGCTGGACATACACGATATTGCAATTATATTCCTCTTCGACTTCATTCTCACATTTGCATATGGTTATTACGATCCTATTCAATTTTTTGTAAAAGCGGCTGGATTCGAAACTAGAATAGTTTAATTATGAGTCCAGGAATCTTACCGATTCAGCCATCTCTTTTTTTTCGAAAACTTTTTCCCCAAACTTGAAGGCTTCTGCCCCCATCTCTCGACTATACCAGACTGCACGGAGGAGGAGGAGGCCAACCATCCCCTGATGCTAGCTGCTCTTTTTTTCCCCGTCGAAAACAGCTACGAGAATTTTCAATATTATTATTATTATTAATATGCACTTATCACACTCTTACACTAACTTCGACTTAGACCGCTCTTATTGGCAACACTTTCAAATTCAAATATGGCGCCTGAGGAAAGGAAGTCACGTGATTTGGGAAGTGGCGGCAGTACTAAGCGGTGGGGGTACTTTTATTCTTGACGAAAACTTTACCTCGCCTGGAATATTACCCCGGGGAGGGACATTTTCCCTCTACATTTACCTCATTTTCCCTAATCACAGTTGGCAACCATTCTCACTTTCAAACATAGCGGCAGAATATTTCCCCGAAGAGGGAAATTCTCCCTCCAAATTTCCCTCATTCTACCTACTCACAGTTGACAACCGTTCTTCATTTAAAATATAAAGGCAAAATATTTCCGCGGGGAGGGAAATTTCAGAGGGAAAAGTTCCCCGCGGGAGTGATATTTTCCCTCCTGAAGTTGGCAACAGTTCCAAATTCAAATATGGCGCCGGAGGAAAGGGGGTCACGTGACCTGGGAAGTGGAGGGAGTAATTTTATTCTTGGCGAAACGATTACCTCCCCTGGAACAAAGCTACCAATTATTACTATCTTTATAAACCTTGGTTATTGGAGATATAATTCGCAGATTTGGCGATCAAAATCTAATTGAAATCAGCCTTTATCAGTGATTTGCACAGGTATTTTATGCAACGGATTGTTGTCTTGATCCACCAACAAGATTAAGTACTTTCTCACGCAGGTGTACGTCTCATCTTTCTTATCTTTACTGGTCCAAACTTTCACGATGCGCCCTGTCTTTTAACAGAGAAAAACGCTGAAGAATAAGCATTCGCGGATTATGAATGATACTCCCCGAGATGAGACACTTTTCAGTTTTAATATCGTGAGGAATACCATTTAGTTTCCATTCACAAATCTCTGAGCACACGTCAGAGATCCACAGTTTTGCTTTCTCATTAAGGACCTTGAAGGAGGGGGTCTTTGCGTTTGTGATGTTAGTTTCGCTATCAAAATTAAATTCCATCTTTTATTATATACCAGATATTTTTAAATGAAAAAATCAAGTCGCGCTTTCGGAAAGGGATTAAATAAGCCCAGCTATCACACATCTGGCCTCTTTTCTACTAAAATAAATTTTGTTGGGAAAAATAGTGGGGGACAGTAGGCACAAAACTTAATTATAATAAGTTAAAAATATAAAATTATAAGAAAATAAGACGGAAGGACAACTCTTACAGAAAAGTATACACTCGACAACAACAGCTTTCATTGTTGGGTCCTCAAAATCGGTCACAAATTTTGGTTTAAGGCGCACGACATTGCCTTTTTCTTGGGCTATCAAGATCCGAATCAAGCAATACGTTATATAACGTTCCCCCAGAAGAACGAAAAGTTGGGAGGTACTGGACCCTGGTACATTTTACCTGTGTCCTTCTTATTGGAAACCTGAATCTGATTTTTTTTTTAGAGGGAGGGCTCTACAGAATTATTTGAAAAAGCAAGAAACCTGAAGCGGCTAAGTTTGAAAAGTAGGTGATTAATGAAATTTTACCAACTTTCCAAGAAGCAGGAACACGTGCATTGACTATCGAAACGCAGTTAAAACTTTTGACTGAGCAGCTTGTAACTAAAGATCAACAAATTGCGGTTATGGAACAGTTGAATATTCAGCTCCAAGAAACGGTTTTTAGATTTATGACAAAGCGGCTGTGATAACTTATAACAATGAAACCAAACATGTATTCCAGGTACATAAACATCCTATAAAGGCAAACAAGTACTTTTTATCGCAACACAGAGCGATGAAAGCAATAAACCCAGAAAAGAATCATATACTTCTTAACGAAGTTAATTTTCCAAGTTCTATAAATATTTTTAACAGGCTGAAAGAAAAATTATCGGAACTAAACATTCCATACAAAGCCTCGAAGAATAAGTTAGATGTTAGTATCAACATACTAGACATAGTTCAAGAGTTTTTGCAAGAACCTCAAACATAAGAAATTTTAAAAGACACATGTCCTTTAAAGACCAGTTTTTAAGGAAATTGTTTTCTTTTTTATAGACCATTTTGCTGATACCGAAATAATTTAAGAAGTGTTGTATCTATCCAACTCCCATTTGTTTGCCATACAGATGCACACGCACAGTATCACCGTTCGCATTTTTGACCGATCAATTTTGTTTTCACAGCAATTTTGATACATTTCGTACGAGGTTGAAGTTACAACAGGGTCTAACCTTAAATTTGTTCGATCTTTTATTGTTGCCAACTCGTTATCTTTAGGTCTTTCTTTCTTATCAAAGGACACTCTTTCAGGAGTTATGATTGGAACTTTTTCTAAACCACAGTTATTGCAAACAATATCTTCTCCGAAATAAATGAACTCGTGTTTTGTTTCTAACCCACAGTTAATACGGACACATATATTACACTCATGTTCACATTCCATCACTTAATTTATACAGTTAAAAGTAATTTTTTTAACTCTTCTTCTAGTTTTTCGAAACAACTACCGATATCTACAAGGTTATTTGGTTTACTATCGAAAATTGTTAACTGCAAGTCTTGGAATGCTGTTTTGTATCTTAAAATTCTTGTTGCTAAAGGTTCTGGAATATGTATGCAACTTGATGGTGCACTCTTTGACTAACCCGTAAAGAGGACTTTGATCAAACTACAAGGTGCTAATTTTTCTAATCCATGATAAAATCTTCAGAAAGCGTTTGATAAACCATAATTTTTCCCAATTAACCTTGTTTTTGAACACTTTAATGAACTTTTCGGAAACATCTTGCTATTCAGAAATTAAATCCCTATCTACCCTAAACCAAAATTGCCTTATTAGATGTTCTGAAACAAGAATAGCTTGACCTATGTAAAAGCAGCGCCAATTAATCTTATCCTGAAATTGCACTATAAATTTCTCAGAAAAATCTTGATACTTCTTTATGTTTTCCCAGTCAAGACGGTCATGAAATTCAAGAACAAAATCTTCGGAAATATATTGATACCGTGAAATTATTTTTCAGTCCACCTTTTATTTATAATCTTTAATGAAAGACTCAGACAGCTGCTGACAGTGAGATATTATGCTCCAGTTAACATACTCTTGGAACACTTCGATGAATTCTTCGTACAACTTGTTGTACGTGTATACCCAGCTCCAATTTAATTTTTCCTTAAAATCTCGAATGAAATTTTCGGGAAGTATTTGTTGACTTATCTCTTCCCAGACAGAATAGTTACAGTTTTACAATTTAGTTTTTATCGCATAATTTACAGCATCAAATATTTTCAGGCGTCATCTTTATATATATAATCTTGTCTTTAACTATTGCAATTTTCCGCAATACGGTCACATAATTGTTTTCTTTTGATAAATGTTTCAAAACGGCTATAAATAAATGGACGCAGATAGGCTGATTATTATTATTTTGAAATCTTATTGTGTTATAGATGTCATTCTTAGAACCCAAATATATGAATATTTCTTTTGGTGGAGATGCGTTTCCATAAGAATCGAAATAATATTTTTTATTGTTATTCTTGTAATAGGCCGCCCAATGACCCCTCTTGGTTAGAATTTTCTAATTTTTTTCTGCCACATTCTATTGTATGGATATTTTGTGGTAGGTCATCCTTCATAAAGACGCATCTGAAATGTTTCATCTTAAGATTTCTCAACAATTTTTCAGTATTGAAATTGCTTTAAGGTTCAGTTTTTTTACTACACCTACGTATACCTGAACCAACTGCTTTGTTTGAGCTATTTTTTCCATTCCAAGATTGTGTTTTTTCATTTCTGCTTCATATGCACTTTGGTGTTGTGAGGTTTTAATAGCATTTGCGATAGCAACGGTTCCTCCCGCCAGAGCGCCTAACGCACCAAGAGCTGCAAAACGTATCGGCATGATCCCTCCTTTATGATTAGTTTTTAAATGCTCATACTTCATTTCTAATATGAACATTTTTTCAACGCTCCATTGTTATCTATCCTAATTTTTTGGGATTCAGTTAGCAGTAACGTATGTAGAGAGGACAAATCCTTCCCTTTTCTGTGCGACCAACGACAGCAAAGCACCACCACCATATTATTCTTCACGTCGACGTTAACAAAACTATTCCAGCACCAACTGGAACTGAAGAGGGAATTGTTTGCTATATCATCGTTGTTTCAAAAAATCTGCTTCTCTATGACCCGATTAAAAATAAGGTCACTGAAGAAGCTAATTATTAAGTTGTTGTTGTTTTTATAGAGCAAGCTCTATAAAAATAAGTCGTTGTTGGTCTGTGGCTCCTATCACACGCTAATTCATATCATGACTTAGCATACTATTAACAGCAAAACAGGTCATCGTCATTTCAGGGCGAGCCTCGAAATCTTTATACTCCTAATATCATTCTATGTTAAAACGTAACATGGTTAAGATAAATGTTTTAACTATGCAAGATAGCACTACACACTGCGGCTACGTTTCTTTTTTCCACACACTCATAGCTTCAGCGGCTGTTTCTAAACACACAATGCACAGCCTCCATCCCACATAGTTACAGCACCTAGTCTGTCTCCTAGTCGTCTGTCTCACACAAACAAGCGAGCAATATTTATACACAACGGAATATAGTTGCCAAAGTTGGTGCAATGTATTGCGGTAAACGAGTAATACAGCTGCACTATGATGACTTCAACCAACTTCCTGCATTGGAATGCAGTTTGTGAGGACGTCAACTGTAAAGTTAGAATGTGACTGCAAAGCATTGGATTGCTGCTTCCACAATATTGAGTCTATGGCGGTGTGGGTCTGATAAGAATCAATGCATGATATTTGCGCCATGTAACTTTTTCAAAACAAAAATTTTTGGAAAGTTCATTGACCCTAAAACCCAAAAAGTGAGTGACTGCATTCAGGCACAAGGAAACCCCTGGCGTTCGCATTCGGACACTAAATGGTTTGTAGGCATCGAACAAAAATTTTTGGAAAGGTCATTGACCCCAGAAACAAATGTGACTAAATGATTACTAATAGCTAAATAAACACCAAACCAAAGAGTGACTAAATGGTTGCTAATGGCTAAATAGGCACCAAAAAAGTGGATGTGCTTGAACCGGCCTTTTATAGGTACTATTTTATTTGACACGCATGATGAACCAATCAATATGTGCTGCCATATTCTTATTCTTCTGATGTGATGCAAAGACAACATAAAAATTACGTCAGCTCAATTACGAACTTACGCCTGCACTACAATCTTGCTAGTCTTGCCAGTCTTGCAAACTTTGTAACGTTTCAAATCTAGCATCAAATCTTGTAAGCAATGAAATCAAACTTTCCCTTCCTGCTCCTGCCAGAACTACCAAAATCATTTCTTGTGTCACAGTTACCACTTCACCGCGTATTTCTGCTCCCACACCCAAATCACCATCCAGTTTTTCATCTGCAGGAAAAAATGGATAAGAACAAGTGAAAAATAAAAAGTTATAATAACCATTGTCTTCACACTACTCAATTACCAAATATGGAAAACAGGCAAATTTACTTCTGAGTGTAAAACCTACTGTATATACAACAAGCAGTTCTGTGCACAAATGGAAGCCAACTGTCCTAATGCACAGATTTCTAATCCTACAAAGGAAGAAAAATGGAGATGTCTTTGTTATAAGAAAGAATGAGTAAGCACAGATACTATGAGAGTGCTGAAGAGAGGACAAGAAAAATGGAAAAGCATTTGATATCAGATGGAAATAATGGAAAAATTTACAACAGGAACACTAAGGAATAACAGTGAAGAATGAAGAAGGCTTTGTTATACCTGTGAAAGAGTGGATGGAGATACAAGACGAATGCTTATGGGAGGACTGAGAGGGGTGAAAAATTTGTTGTTAGAGGGAAAAAGAAAACACAGATGGAAAAGAAGCACTTATGGCAGAACAGAAAAGAATAGAGAAGGCTCTGTTAACGAAACTCATAATGATAGAACCATCACTGGTTGATGATTACTGAAGTTATAACTGTAAATCTACGTTGGAGAGTATTGATTCATTTCACGATGCCAGGATTCAGAGTAGACAATTATTATGCAGGTCTATGAACAACACTGTGCCAACCACCTTGGCTCGACATTCCATGCAACCTGGAACAAATACGACAAAAAATAAGACACTTCAATCAGCCAAGTAAACAGAAAAATATTACTATAATAATTAACCAACAAACGCAGTATATAAAATTTCACATTAAAACACTTAAAATCGCTCCGATATGTTTCGATCCTAAGATTGTCCTCAGGGAGCTACGTTGTTCCTTGTTGAAATCATTTTAAAAACATTTACAAAATAATTACATTATATTAATCTATCTTACGTCAATTTTACGAATGTCTTCCATATAAACATATAACAACCCTCCAAACTCCTAGTTCAGAAACAAACTAACCAGTTAACAAACCAAACTCCAAAAGATACAATTCGCAAAGAAATCCACTCAGTAACCAATCAAACCACTAAAATTATATTCAAATTTAAAAAAACTGACGCTTTAATAGATCACTAAATAATGTTTTAATTTCGAAGTAAATAAATCAGCCAAATTGCAAACACCGCACTGTCTATCCGGCCATCTCACAATTAACTGACATCAAAATCATGGGCCACGGTAACTGAGTGAGAGTGGGGAATAGCCTCCAGGGAGAATGACTGGGCATTTGGTTTTCGATTTCCGAGAAAGGCACAGATTTTTCAACTTAACCGTGCCCAGACCGGCTCTTGAGCCGCCCCCTCCCCCTCCCTCAATACGGATCTATCCACAGAGTATCGTTGGTTCTTTCCACGGGAGAAAAGCGGCCGGAGCATAAAAATGGCCACTCAACTCTATCTAAATAAGGATTTTAAGTAGACCGCATCTCTTCTTCATACTAGGGTGTTCAATTAAGTTCAGGGACGAATGTTCTTCCCTTTGTGTTCAATTATCAGACTCCCAAATTTTATGGCTTGCAGTAAATGAACCGACGCACCAGAAGTCATCAAATCTTAGGTTCCAGCGGGGTCGTTAACCCAGAGTTTCGTTGTGACTCTGCGTGGCTCGTGTCGATTCGGGGGGCTGGGGGGAGTTCTGAACAGGGGCTAATGCAGAGGACGGTGATTGTGCGCCAGAGAATTAAGCACTAGAAAATGCACATCAGTGCCACCTCCATTTTCAGGGTAGAGACGTGATTTGCACAAGGAAAAATGGTACAGATATGGGACAGGGACGCATTATAGGGAAATTAAACGTGCTGTTTCTACTAAATAATAATCAGACAGCAAGTTCCTACGAAATGTTGTTGTAGCTTAAAATCAAATTACGCGCCTTCATAACCAGCAAAACAAAAAACACCCCTATACCGCCGCATGCAAATGCTCGGAAGTTACACACTCGGAAACTGCTCTCATCCCGCTGTGACGTGACCAAGCGAAGACTTCTGCTGACGTCAGCAACACCAACGGCAGGTCAATAACTCCCCTCGACCGTACAGTGCACCCAGCACCTCGCATTCCAATACTTTATTGAACGTTGCGTTATTTCTGAAAAATTGCATAAAATAAATACAGAACGGAGAGGTCATTTCTTTTTTCCACTTACGTACGAAAGGAAAGTCGATTAAACTTGGCAACGAAAGATTATGCACTGAAAGCTGCCGGCTGAATTTAATTTATGTTGATACGTGTTCAACACAGTTCACGTTCGTAAATATCTAACTTCACTTAGGTTCGCATCTGTCCACCGTTGTTTAGAATCCCATGTCTTTCATTCCAATTAATTTCGTATGTGTTCAATATAATTTACGCTTTTATGTATCGAACACACATCCCACTTCACACGAAGGTCTGATCGTACTTTATCATTTCTCTCAAGAAACTGCTGGTTATACGAAGCACTTGGTACATGACATAAAAAATAAAACGCTTTAGTATCTACGCTGGTCCCAATGGCCGCGCGGTCTAAGGCGTGGATCTGCGGTTGGTCGTCCTCTGAGAATGTGGATTCGAATCCCATCGGGGGCATTGAAATTTGTTGTGAGTGTTGTGTGTTGTTAGGTACGTTCTCTGTGTCGAGCTGATCATTCGTCCAGAGGAGTAATACCGACTCTGTTGCGTCGTTGTGTGTGATCTAACAACCTCGTGAATGATGATGCCCTAGCGTACTTGTAGCTCTTTTGCCGATAACAAAAATTAGTATCGAAAATTTCTATTTGAAACATTTTCAATACAATAAACACACGTACTTAAAGTCATAAAAGAAAAATTAAAATATCAGAATTCCCTCACGAAATGTACGAAGAAACAGACCACTTGGGGAACCTAGGTGCAGATAGACAAATTGGTGTGGCCCACAAGAGATCAGTGGTATTTTCAAATAAATCAATCGCAGTGTTACAGGGTGACCCACGGGAACCTGACATCTTTTGAATCGGTATTACTAAGTAGGTAGGCCGAGGGGGGTGTGGGGACTGCGCCGAAGAATAATAAACCGTGCCAAAGTGTGGTTTCAACAAGATGGTGCCACAGCGCACACTGCAAAGGAGTCAATTACCATTGTTCAAAACATATCTCCCGGGCACTTTATTTCCGGTTTCGGAGACGTGCAGTGGCCCCGTCGCTCTCCCAATCTTTGAAAGTGTAATTTTTTCTTTGGGGTTATTTGAAATCGTGTGTTTACGCTCACAAACCCTGTACGTTGAATGATTTGAAGTAAGTCATCCGTCAGGAAATACGTCCTATAGATTGTCAGTTGTTGGCCCGTGTTATGGACGATTTTTAAAGAAGGCTTGAGAACTGCATCCAAGAGGACAGTCGTTATAACGTTACAAGAGTTCCTAGAAAAGAAAATGAACTTGGGGTGAAATGGGGTTAGAGATTTAGCAGTGGTCGGCACCATCATGTCGAAGAGATTTTGGGACACTAGGGTCCTGTAAGGCATAAAAGGGGAAGAGATGTACAAGGACAAAGGCACCAGACTTGGAGTTCGAGGCAAACAGCATATTGTAGGAAGTTGTGTTTAGACCTTTACTGAGTAAGGGATGTAAGAAACCTCTGTAAGTGCCGCTATACAGATGTGTAAAAGCATTGTATTAGTGATGCTTTATAAACAATAAGCAAGTTGTGCAAGGATTAGGAGAACATAACAGAAGTAGATTCAATTAATAAATTGACAACATCCTCATTAATGGCAAACTCCATCAATACCTATCCACATACCGTAATGCCAGTCCCTGGCTACCTTGAAACTTCCACGTATATTCCCTGAAATAAGACACGCTCACGGGCTGAACATACTAGCATGCCGATCCTCATACCTGATGTTAAATTTATTACGAACGAGGTTCGGAATCGAATAATCGAGCGAAGGAAGAAAGCACGGATTTTCTGTAAGCGGCGCCCAAGCTGGGGCACGAACAAGCGAAGGCACTGACACCGAAGGCAGCGCAACGAGAAACCTGACAACATGTGAAAGTTGGACGGTGACCCATCCACGACTACAGCGACGCAACACCTAGGACGCAAAGGCAGCTACCGAGACGAGGAGTCAACTTCGAACCCCGTGTGTTACACATCCAGGACTCTCATCTTTAAATTACAACCATGCGCTCAAAGTAAGTGAACATTTATGAGTTGCGCGAGTACTCCACAGTTAAGATGGATAGGCGCGTGGGCAGTAGGAGTGGGTCGACCGCACGAGATGAAGATGCAGCGTCTGTAACTTCAAATAGTGCAACACAGGGGAGTACATTAAACAATGAACGAGGACTAAACGCCAGAAACATAGAGACGAATACTCAAGACGGTGTAGATTTATTTAAAAACAGTAAAGTAACCACTAGCAGGGAGAAGAGTCCAGTTTTAGTACATCAACTGCAAAGAATATTTGCCACATGTGTGACAGCTATGCAGGCGGAAAACCCAAAATTGGCTTCCAATTTAGAATCTAATTTGAATAAATTCTCTGACAATTTGGATGTGAAATTAGCTTTAGTTTCTGATAATTTAGATGCAAAATTAAACATGGTTTCTGATATTTTAGATGAGAAATTCAATGATTACAAATATAAAATCAAGCAAGAATTTACAATTCAGCTGCAAACTGAAGTTCAGTTAATTGCTAAAGAGTTGGAAGTAGTTAGTAATAGTACCGAAAGAGAGCTGACCAACTGTTTGCGAAACCTTGAGACTGAGTGCAACAAAATAAATGACAGCATAAAACACTGTAGGTTGCAGATTGATGCTAGCATGAACAGTCTGAGGTCGATGGTAAATCAGAATATGGAAGAGGTAGAAAATAAGATAGGTAACTTAACCCATAACATTAGGTCAGTTGCGTCCGTTATGAAGGAGAGTAACAGTAGTATGCAAATGGACAAGCGAAATTGCCAGCTAGAAATCCAGAGACTAGAGTCTCAGATCGAAAATTTTAGAACAAATGTAATGATAAGCTTGCATTGCACAATGAATCAGTTGTTTGCGTCTCCCTACAGACTAGTACAACCATTAGTATGAGAATAGTATATGGAGAGGTTTGTTCCGGGGGAGGTAAAGATTTTCTCAAGAATAAAATTACCCCCTCCACTTCCCTGCCCACGGGACTTCCTCCCCTCCGGCGGAAGATTTGAAAAGAAGCAGTGTTGCCAACGGTGTGGATGGGAAGGAAAAAATTTCCCTGGCTGGAGGGAAATTTTCGTTTCGTGGGTTGAAAAAGAAATGAAGATCGTGTAGCGTGAGTATGGAGCAAGAGTGGTCTAAGTCGCATTGAATGTGAGAGTGAAATAAGTGAATGATGATATTTTAAAAAAGCAGCAGCAGCAGCAGCAGGAGCAGCAGCCGTCGTCGTCGTCGTCATCGGGGTTGGGCTGCAGAGAGAGAGAGAGAGAGTGGCCGTACAGTTTAGTAGCATGCGCGGCCTTCCCGTACAGTCTTGTAGAAGTACCACCATAGCCCTCTCTATACGCTATAAGAAGATCGCGTGACTTGTGTAGAGTATGAAGCAAAAAAAAAAGCGGGCAGCAGCCAGGCATTAGAGGAGTCTGTTGTTGTTTGTTTTGCCTCTCCACCGTGCAGTCTGGTAGTTAAAGAATGTGTGTGTGTGTGTGGGAAGAAGCCCCGCGCCATTTTCTCCCTCACAGAAGTTTCGAAGACTAGGACCTCCGCCGCATAGTCAGGTAAATTGCCTGCCCTCGTAAGTCATGTAGTAAAAAAGCCCTACCCTCCTTAAAGTTAGGTAGCGTAGGAAAAAAACACATCTTCGATAGGGTGATAGGACAGTTTGCATTCGCGAAATGGATGTAGACTCGTCAGCAGAGCGTGTCTCGTAGCTATGTATGTAAGAGTAAGAAGGGATTATTTAAGTTGAATCTTTCTGACACACGTGGCAACTGATACATATGCGGCAGCATGAGACTTGCATTACGTGTTTATTAAAAGAAGTGAGTGATTCATTGGTTTTACAAGTTTGCAATACCGAAATGTTGATGCAATGCCAAGTAACCTCGAGGAAGTTAGTGATTTATTTGTTTACCTATTAAAATGCTGATACAATAGCAGTCATTGCGCATGGAAGTCTTGCATTACTGGTGTGCAGCGAAAGGCTGATGCACGATTGAGTAAACTCGTCACGATCAAATTTGAGCTCGGATCATGTTATAATACAGTGTTGCATTCACTTTGTAGAGGTAGACTCGTTAGTGCAACGTGTCTAGAAGCTCCTCACGTGAATGTAACAAGGGATTATCTAATTCGACACGGTTGTGGAACGTTAACCTGTTTTTAAAAAACAACACGCTTGCTGTATAAAAGCTAAGTGCTACGAATGGTAGCCATCTTTTTGTAACGAAGATCTTCGGCCTGCATATCGACAAGCCTGGTTTTGTTGAGTAAGTGCGTCTTCTTTTGTCTGATATCTAACAGTACTGTCGTACAGAATACAAGGAAAAGAGTAATTTGTTATCAAATTAAAGAGGTTGCACTTACTTGTGTGAACAAGTATCTAAAGACGGTGTTGCTCGGTAAGTATATTGTTATTGTTTTATTTCCACGTTTTGAATAATATTACAGATTACATAGAATGTTCTGTAGACGAGTAAGCGAAATATTATCTTGTTCTTTGTCACATATGCAAAACTAGAATAAGATAATATTTCGTTTTTAAGATGATGCGTGTAATTTTATATATAATTTTTTGTTATGTAGCACGTCTCGCACACGTCTGCATTGAAGAAGAGATGCTGTGAATGTGTTTTCGAATCGCCCCGTCCAGGATTCAGCTGCCTTTTGTCATTTTCACAGGGTAGGTGTATTTATCATAAATAGTGCTCATATCTTTCTGGTAATGTAATTTATTTCTAACAATGCCTCGAAAGTATGAGCACAAATTCTGATAAATACTCTTTACAGCCCATATCACACACTCACACATATACGTCTACACTGAAGATGTGCAGTGAACATGTTTTCGACTCGCTCGTCCAGGATCCAGTTGTCTTTTTTGGCAGTAAATGAATATGTCATATTTAGCGATCAAATCGTTGCGGCATGGTTTGCATCTGAAAGCAAGCCTTAACCCTGTTGTAAAAGAAAAAAGTATACCCGCATTTCCCCATCTAGTTTGCTGGATACTTACAATGCCTCAAAGATACGATTGCCAAATCTGATGCATACACTTTACAGCCCATCACATACGTTTATATGGTAAAGGAGGAAGTGCCGGGAAGGTGTCTACTAGCCTGCGGCCGCCCAGCAGCAGCAGAAGCAGCAACAGCAGCAGCAGCAGTTTCGGAAAAACAGGTTAGTGCAGTGTGATTACATGAGTGTAAACAACAGTTCCGACATTCGCGTATGAATTCTTCTCCCTTGATATAACGAATGTGGACGCAATATGGAAACCAGAGTGCGTGTTCTTTCCACGCGTCATCTGCGGGACGCCAATTTTTTAACCCTCCGCCACAGTGAAAGCATATTGTTCCATCACCTTGACCTGTAAATAAAGTGTCGTATATA
>Ga0131853_10014002_pt1 | contig 14694 bp, 12 predicted proteins | sample TergutLab28metaG_FD_92764 | JGI IMG/M metagenome (GOLD analysis project Ga0131853, IMG submission 92764) | Labiotermes labralis P1 segment gut microbial communities from Petit-Saut dam, French Guiana - Lab288 P1 (version 2) (version 2) | ecosystem: Host-associated > Arthropoda: Insects >... | reverse complement strand
GTGCTACCAGATTTTCTGAGTAGTAGTGGGTCTGGAACAGGGTCCACTCAGCCTCGTGAGGTCAATTGAGGAGCTACTTGAATGAAAAAAGTAGCGGCTCCAGGTCTAGAAAACAGAGATTAATGGCTGTGGGGACCCGTTGCGCTGACCATGTGACACCCCTCTATCTGCAAAAGTTGGCACTAACTTCGCCGACCGGCAGTGGCCGGTCTGTTGGTATAGTTCGCGTGCGGACTAAGGCCACGGAGTTTAGTTTTAGTGCCTCTCTTACCGGTTTTGGGAAACATCAGGTTTTCAACATCAACAAAGGAGCTTTGAAAAATAAAGACTTTAAAAAAAAACGGTTTTGAAACACCTTATTAGATAATGTGTTGTATTTACTGAAACTGTATAAATGTGACTAACACGGAGTGAATGAGGCGGACTGAAGGGACCGACAGCTAATAAAAAAAATGGCTGAAAAAAGTGCTGACATAAACTTCATACACTCCTAATCAAAAAATGCAGTTAACTGAAAATATCATCTCCAATAAACTACCTAACTCACCTTCCTTCACGATCCTCCCAAACATCATTTATAAAATCTTCCATTTCTATAAGACAGCGCACATAGAAACGTGGAGTCTGACCTTTCTCTTCCTTAGCAATTACTGGAAGTGCTTTAGTGTACGCCCGTGCCAGCTCTTCAAAGCCTAAATACATTTATGAGTAAAGAAGGACACATTATTCTTGCAATATACATTACATTTTACAAAATAATATTCAATGATTTACATGGTACAACTATAGGGAAACTGTATGTGTTAGGTTAGGTTAACCCTTTTAGGTTGGCATGTGCAGCGTAAGGGGGAGGGGTAAAGTATTTACATGGTTTTGGTGGGGAAACCTGGGGGAAAGAGACCAATGGGGAGACCCAGGCACTGATGGGGGGATAACATTAAAATGGATCTTCAGGAAGTGGGATGTGGGAGTATGGACTGGAACTATCTGGCTCAGGATAGGGACAGGTGGCGGCCACTTGTGAATGAGGTAATGAACCGTCAGGTTCCATAAAATGCGGGGAATTTCTTGACTGGCTGCAAACCTGTTAGCTTCTCAAGAAGGACTCTGCTCTATGGAGTAAGTAAATAAGTAAGTAACCCCTTCAGGTCAAATGTTGACCATATTTGATGTACCGTGTGTAGTTTAAAATGCCAGTCAGCTAAAGCCATTACCAATAACATGCAGATTAATGGCAGCCATTCAAAATTCCAGTCTTTCTCAGATTGGCCTGGACATTTAATACCATCTCCCAATGTGATAGGCCAAATGCACAGGGCAGACCAGAGGACTACTTAAGACACCAACAGTCCTCCTTCTACTAGAGTGCAAAACTACTAGTGTAAATAAAACGTAACAAGGTACACTTACTCGATAACATACTGCTCATATCTTTAATCTTTTTGAAGTTCCTAATTTGTTTCATTATGTTCGTGAGGTCTTCATAGCGCTTCTCCTTGGCAGAACGAACAACTCTCTTTGTTTCTTCTTCTTCATCACTGAACTGAAAGTTAAAAATGTACCATAAAATAGCAATATTTTCTAATGTGCATACATTTTACATAATTTCTAATTTTATTATTACGTTGATGACACTACCCAACTTTACCCAACCATCTTTAAAGTAAAACAAACTGTATTTACTTGAATGCAAGACGAGGGATTTTCCTTAAATTTGAGGCTTTGAGGGTTATTCGAAATGATTGTTGGGGTTTTAAAAACTGCCACCTTGTTCTCCAGACGCAACCCCATGTGATTTTTTCTATGGGGTTACGTCAAGGATCAGATTTATGTTTCTCCTCTTCCCACAGGTATCCCGGAACTGAAGGTACGAATCAGAACTGCCATTGAAACCATCACCGCTGACATGCTACAAACAGTTTGGAAAGAACTCGATTATCATGTTGATGTTTGTGGAAATCACAAAGGGTGCACATATAGAGCACCTGTAAGGTATGTAACAAAAACTTGGAGCATTCTATTAAATAAAAAAATACATACACTCCTATCTCAAGTGTATTGCGTATGACAAGTTGTTAAAACCCCGACAACCATTTCAAATAACCCTGTACATGAGGTTGTCTTAAATTCACGTAAGAAACGCCAAGCCAGACCACGCCAAACAAGACTGCTCTCAACCAGACTGCGTGGAGCCAAACCAAGGCCTGCATCACCATATCGTCATGTGAGATATGCACTCTTCTGGGATATTACACAGTACAGAATGGTAATTCCACACCTACATTTTGGGACAAACCATTGGTCCCTATCTTCAAATGTCAAGAAACAGCACGATTTAAGTGAACTGACACAATCTTCTTTTCTTCGGGATTTGTCCATCCTCTAATTCTTTAAAGCACAACATTTTGGAAGCTGAGCTCTGTTTCTCTTTTGAGGCAAAGAAGCACCTAACCTGGTGGACCCCTTAGATTTAGCTGTTCTCAGCACTGGGCACCACAGAAACAGTAACTTGTTAAGATATACACCCGAAAACAGATCTAGTCCAAGAGTAGTAATAGGAAAATGGCTACTGAAAAATAAAAAATTAACTACAAGGCTCACAAAATAAAACCTGGATCAATCAGCTAATTAAAAGACCACAAAAACAGCCACAAAATTAAACTGACCAGAACAAAGAAATAAAAAATTCTTAACGCCATTAACACCGTCTGTGGAGAAAATTGTGAAGATTCATGGGTTCAAGTATGAAATACAAATGTATTATTTAGTCACTGTGGATCATAACTCTGTGGCAGTGCATCTCACCAGAAGTGACAGCGAAAGGCTTTAAGAAGTGCTGTATATCCACTGCAGTGGATGGGACTGATGATATGTTGTGGAACGGCAGTGAAGAGGATGGGAATGTTAGGAAGATGAAGGTAATGACTGTAAAAATGGAGAGAAGGACACTCAATGGTAAAGGTCTACTGAGCTAAAGATGTCGCACAACCACAGTATAGAAAAAGACTAGCCAAAGCTCTAACCTAGGCCTCTGATGTCACACAATCACAAGTGTCCCACAACCACTCTACAGAGACTAGCCAAAGCTCTAAACTAGGTCGCTTATGTCATACAATCATGCCCAGCAGCAACACGAGAGTCATCCCCACCAGATCCTATAGTTAAATATAGTCCACAATCGACAACCCTAACCCTGATATCTATACACAAAATCTTTTATTAACACAGAAACTCAAACCCTACCACTTCTTTACATACACACAATCCCACAGCCTAACAGTGGTCTATTCCTACAATGGCAACTCTGACTAGGTCTTCTCTGACTGATCTAATATAATTAAGACATGGGATAAGAGCAACACAGAAACAATGTCATGTATCATAGTTACATACCCATGTTTCATTTAGAAACATCACTGTATGAAAGACATAACTGATCAGTGAATGACTAATTGTAAGTCCAGAACCAGAACAAAAATAGGCTATTAAACTAACATACATAAATCTACTATAATAAAGGAGTGCATTCAGGCTTCCATCATGCAGACTGTTCAGAGCATGGTCTCTGGTTTTGAAATCTAATTTTGTACATGGTCACCGACGTTTTGCAAGAACATGCAGCCTCACTTGCGTCACATTTGGACCTAATCCTTCAACCCTAAACATGGAAGCAACACATATTTCCACTTACAAAACTACACGATATCACAAACCAGAAGCACACAACATGAACTTTTTTTTTAATTACAAACTTACCGTAAATGTTGTGGCCGGCTGGCGTTGTACCTGCTCTTCCTCTGATGAAGTCTCAGACTCAGAGTCTGAGCCTGTAGCAAAGAACCGGCTGCTACTCATGTTTATATATTTCGTTGCAAACACCAACTAAAACAGATAAGTACGTTAGCTATGCAACCGCTGAATAATAAAGATACTATGCACATTTTAAATGTGTCAAATCCAATATGGTAACAGAGATACAGAAAAAAAACCCGTTTCTATATCTTTGTCATTTTATAATGATTATTCACAACGATACGAACAGATTTAAGATCCAATATGGTACATCAGCTTTCGCGAACGGTTGTGTACACAGTGCCATAAATGACTGAATGAAAAACAAACCATCAATACACGACTCATTCCGAAAATGAAGCTATACTCACTTATTCCGTAACACAGATCAGATCTACGGTTAATTGCAACCGTACACTTCACCTGGAAAAACACAACACACAGTTCACACCATGCGGATTGCCATAACCATACTTTACAAACCTCAGCACGTCGCTTCTCCAATTTTGACGAATTACCTATCCCATTGGTTGGGGCTTATGCCGTCACGCACAAAATCGTGGCGGAAGTAAGTATAACCGTGGTCATCAACTCTTCTGTGAATGACTACTAAAACTACATACTCTGTGATTGCAGCAACCACAGTCTGATGCATACTACTAACCCAGTCAGTAAGATCGAACTTTACAATTTACTCAGTCTGACTCTGATCTGCGGTTCATTTTTCTTTCGTATCATATCGTGATCAATACCTTTTTAATTTCAATCAGGAGGAGCGTCCGCTTTATTCATGTCACGGAGTAAGGTCTAATGGCGGGCTGTCGCTAACACAGACCGCATAAAATTCAAGGAGTTTATAGAGCGACTGATTAATTATTACGTCCCTTAAATTAATCTTTGGTCCAATCGGTACCTCATAATTATTGCAACAGAGTAAGACGATCCTTCGCCACTTATGAACCGTGGCTATTGGTGGCACTGGGAGTCAGCACAGGACATAGATTCATATAAGGTGAGCTGTGCATAAAGCGGATGTGACAAGGGATCTGACGTAGGAGACTGCGCCGATTTTGTATAGACAAAACATGCATGGCGCTGTATATGTGGTTTGGAATTACGGGGCGGTTGGAGTGTGGTGCATTGTGTGTGCCGTTTATATCCGTGCTATAATATGATCATCGAGTTTTTCAATACATGAATTAGGTCATGACTGATGTATCGTGTCAGCAGGACGATTGGAATGTGCCCTGCTCAGATGATGAAAATTATGGTGTGCACGGAAAGGTTAGCACTAATTTTTGTGCGATCTCGTTACGCTAATGCATACCAAATTCTTGCGTGTTTGTAGTGGCAGGGAGACGTGAAGTGATTCTTTGTGTGGCATCTGGTAGCGGGATGTTTAAGAAGCTGTTAAGTTTTATGTGTACACCACCTAACACACCCAAGGGATCGAAGGAAACCTCGCTTCGAGACTTTTAACACATAAGAGTGTTGAAATCTTAGGTTATCACGGCAGTGAATACGAAGGCCCGGGAGTCTGGGATGTGGTGCAGTATGGGTTGGTCGATTGTTCTCATGGTTTCAGAGGGTCGTTCATCTTCTGTTGTTTTGCAGAACAGTCTGTTGTTTTAGACACAAAAGCACTGTAGAAAATTGTTGCGTATGTAGAGACGAAATATATGCATCCAAATACGTTCATATAATCATAATACGCATATATCGTTTCATGGCGCGGAAGTCGGAAATAATTGTAGGCTTTTGCAATCAGGGTTGCCAAAATGAATAGCGACTGATTTGAGGTGGCTGTGAAGGTAAAGAAGGAAAATGCCATTAAACCTCTGTCACCAATATGAAACTTTCAAATCTGAAACAGTATCTGGCAGTCTTTAAATTGTGTGTACTGTGCATTTTGCATATATTTACAGCATAAAACCAAAAATATGCACAGTGTATTTAATACTTAATTGTATGTAAAAAAACTCAACATGTTTCAATGCCTCATTGCATCATCTTCAGGGGGTTCTGCTGTTATACTAAAGTTACATGCCAGTTAAAATGTAGTCCATTAGTACAAACTCTTACAAGTGTTAAAATAGTATTGTTACCACGTAATTAATATGCAATCACTGTTACATTTAGTGTTACAGTAATATAAAATGATATACTAATATGAATTTTCAATAAAATACAGTAGAATAGTGCAGTTCTTGAAACGATTGCTTGAATTGTAATCATATCATAATGTACTGATAGTGTGTGGTGGCCTTACATGCAGTCAATTATATTCTTAGTTATACCTATTAAGAGTCTGAACCCTAAATTGTGAAGCTCTTAGCCTTCATGCTAGGAGCTTCACAATTTTTATTTTTTCCAAGGGATGTAAATTCAGGTTTCCTTGTACATGTTCAGCATATGTCAAATATTATGGCAAGCAATGTGTAGAATGCATATAGGAAATATTAGATTTGGGGTTCTTATGGTGGTGAATGTTAATCTTATTGTCCTGTGTGATACCTACCATGCAAATGGAGGCATGGTGTTCCTACAGAATATTGATGTCTTATTACAAGACTACATGGGATCACATCACTAAAAAAAGTGGTAACAGTGTCTGCAACTATAGCCCATATATGACACATTAGAAAATAGGTGAAGTTCAAAGGACCTGCATTCATCAAGCACTGATTTGCAACTGAATACATATGCTAAGACCATGTAAGTTTTATGTGCAGGAAGAATGGGAGCCATCACCTACAGATATAGCTACATTGTATGACTTAGTGGATAGGGAAGGTGTTCTAGAGCTGGAATGGCAGTGCCCTGGTCGACGTGTCCCTTCCCCCGCACAGGATGACTTCTATCAGGAAGAAGATGAATCTTTAGAATTCAAGTAAGAAGGTGAAAACTAACTATTGTTTCCTATTACATTTGTTTTACTTTCAGCAAAATGCAGTATTTAGCTTGGGTATATGTAAGGTAAAGATCAAGATATATAGAACTATAATTTTGCCTGTTGTTTTGTATGGGTGTGAAGCTTGGTCGCTGACATTGCAGGAGGAAAAGAAGCTGAGGGTGTTTGAGAACATGGTGTTGAGGAGAATATTTGGACCTGGGAGGGACGAGGTAACAGGGGAATGGAGGAGATTGCATAACAAGGAGCTAAATGATTTGTACTCCTCACCCAATATTGTGCTGGTGATAAAATCGAGAAGAATGAGATGGGCTGGGCATGTGGCGTGTATGGGTGAGGAGAGGGGGTGTATAGGGTCTTGGTGGGGAAACCGGAGGGAAAGAGACCACTGGGGAGAGCTACGCGTAGATGGGTGGATAATATTAGGATGGATCTCCGGGATGTGGGATGTGGGTATATGGACTGGTTTGGGCGGGCCCAGGATAGAGATAGGTGGCGGACGCTTGTGAGTGCGGTAATGAACCTTCGGGTTTCGTGAAATGGGGGAATTTCTTGACTAGCTGCAAACCAGTTACCTTCTCAAGAAGGACTCTGCACCGTGGAGTAAGTAAGTAAGTATTTGTAAGGTAAAGATCTGATATCTAACCACAAAGAATCTCTTTGGAATCAGACACCTCTTTGAAATGCAAGGTGATGGAGAGACTAAAAGAGTATTCTTCACATTAATGGGTGCTGGGTACTATGAAACTCATACTTTTGCTTGGGTTGTCAGTTACCTTTTTTCCCTAAGTGCCTGGTTTTTGTAATACTGAGGGTATGTGAAGGCCATAGAAGACATTGGAATGTTAGGTAACACATTATTTTGAATATGCGTTAAATAGAAGTTAATTTATGAATATATCCCGATAATTAAATAAGTTTAAGTATATCATTTAGGAAGAGAAGATTATTTCATAGCAGCCATTTCAGTAGGACACTTTACGATTGAAAAATCATCAAGTGTTCCATTGTTGATGTGAATGCACCACGTCCCATAAGTGGCACTGCCATATTTGTTTCCTGCCAGCAATAATGCCAGAGGTTACTTTTTGACACAACTGTGCAGAACGTACATCTCCAGGAGGGGCTGCAATTGTGGGTGGCATGTGTTCTTAGTGTTTGAGTTTGTGTGAGCCACAGAATTGCTGAACATTGAACCTAAAACTTACTGATACACTTAGAGGAAGGTATAAATGTGATGTTACGAATACAGGGTCATTCGAAATGATTGTCGGGGTTTTAACAAATTGTCATACACAATACACTTGAGATAGGAGTATATATTTTTTTTTTATTTAAGAGAACAACACTCCAAGTTTTTGTTACATACCTCCTCGTCCCGCAAGTATCCCGGAACTGAAGGTACAAATCAGAACCACCATTGAAACCATCACCGCTGACATGCTACAGACAGTTTTGAATGAACTCGATTATCATGTTGATGTTTGTAGAATAGCAAAGGGTGCGCATATAGAACACCTGTAAGATGTGTAACAAAAACTTGGAGTGTTGTTCTGTTAAATAAAAAAATACATTTACTCCTATCTCAAGTGTATTGTGTATGACAAGTTGTTAAAACCCCGACGATCATTTCGAATAACCCTGTTTCTATACACACACACACATTCCCCATCGGATGGTATTCTCTACATATCTCTGTCTTTCAGACAAGAAGAGAAATCAGATTTTGACTTCATGGATGAAATGTCAACACCAAAATTTACACCAAGAAGGACAGGTGAAGGGGGACCTAAAGGAAGTGCCAAGAAGAAAACCACTAGTTTGGATGGAATACTCTCTAATATACGTAGGCACCGAAAACTTGAAGAGATGGAGAAGCAAGCATCGGAAAATGCCGCTAATAATCCATGAATTTGCTTGAATGTACAATAATGTTTTGTATTCATGTAATTTGTTGAGGATTTTAAAATTTGTTAAATATATTGTGAGATGCATGGAGTTCTCCTCATTAATTTGTATGTTTCTTTGTTATTTCTTTTGATTTCTCTTCAGAATGTGGGCACCTGACTGTTTGATTTGAAGTTTGTTCATCAGTGGTCCAGATGTGAGGTGAAGTTGTGATGAATATTCTTCACAAGCCTTATTTAAAAAAAAAATGTTTTTCCCACCATCGAAGGTATTGACTGGATAATGTGATTTCTTGCCCAAAATACGTTTATATTTTATATTATGCCAAGAGAGAGCACAGCACTGGATGATATCTAAATCTATGAAGAGTGCAAAACATGAAGGTGAAATAGTAGAACAGATATATGTATCACTGATAGACTCAGGAATGCTGTTAGGAGTGGAAATTTGGGGGTTAGATGAAGAATGGATGGTGGTTTGGTTTGTACGTGAGACCTTTTGCAAACGAGCAATCGGGGTGCTGGGAACAGCAGTCAGTGGAGCATTATTGGATTTGAAAATAACTGACCACAGGAAGTTTGTGGGTAAGTGGACAGGGAAATGATATAAGAATAGAGAAAAAAAAGTGGAAAATAGTTTATAGTGGGAAGTGTAAGGATAAATGGGAAAGGTCAGTTATACAAAATGAAGATGTTAAGCCTTTGGTGCCCAGCATTATATACGAGGGAGAGTCGACTGAAAACCTTAAAAGTGCGATAAAAATTCGAACCACAGCTCGATTGTCTTGTAAGTTTCAACAATTATACTCATGGTTTGAAGAGTGGCTGACAGGTGGTAGTACGATACTACATAGAAAAATGAAGTCATTGTGTACCTTTCGTGTTGAGTAAATTAGGAGATAAAACATATTTAAGGTTTTCATTTGACTCACCCTTGTGTATATGTAGCATGCAGCTTGATGCTGAATGCCATGTACATATATCTGTTCTTAATGCAGCCCTGTTTGAATTGTGGTCTTAGGTATATCACTTATGAGCATGCTATTCCAACAGCAAAAGGTTAAATAAGTGTAATAGTTAAAAATGTACCATGTGTAGTTTTGGGATATAGATTTTACAAACATAGGTACAGAAAATTTGAAGGAAGAGATTATGTCAATGTAGAGGATCGAATGTGGGTAATTAGTGAAAAGCAGTAATATGTAAATGATCATGAGCTTACATTTAACATATGTAAGTAGGGTGGTGGACAGTAAAATCATATTCAAGGATGTCAGTGTGATGCCACTGATGGAGGAATATGGGTTGAGGGTGTCTGCAAGTATGGTGCTGATGAAGATATTCATGCCCAAGAGGGACGAGGTAGAAATTGCATATTCAGGAGCTTCCAGATATGTATTCATCAAACATTAGTCAGGTGATCATATCATGGGGAATGAGATGCGCAGGGCTTGTGGCACATACCAGAGACAGGAGAGGTGAGGTGCACTAGGAGTTTCAGTGGGGAAACCTGAGGGAAAGAGACCGCTTGGAAGATCTAAGCATAGATGAGAGAACAATATTAACATGGATGTTAAAGTATGGGATTTAGGGGTTTGGAGTGGATTGATGTGGCTTAGGACAGGACCTGTGGCTTGCTATTGTGGACATAGTAAGGAACCTTCACGTTCCATAACTTGTGTGGAATTTCTTGGCCAGCTGAGGAAGTAGATTCCCAAGGACTGTCTGCCACAAGGAGTTATTTATCCAGTTAGTAAGTCTGTCAGTGTTGTTGCTATGGAAAATACAAAATGGTGGGATGTAAGACCAGAAATTGCAGTCTTGACATTTGTGGTGTATAATCAACAGAATCTGTGTTGTACCAAGACATAGGCTACTCCAGAATATAAAATTTTCATTTTCTTTCATTTTTGACCACTGGTATTGCCACCGTTTGTGGGCAAAAAGCTGTGTAGTGCAGAACTCCCACAGTTTGTCACAAAATGGTGAATTCTAAATGTATATATATACATACACACACAAAGGTTGCTTTTATAAGTGTCCAGGCTATACCTTGAGTGAATAAAACACATATCAAACAGCTGACTTGCCATTAAAGTGTTCAGCCCATTTTCTGAATACTAAATAAACTCTTCTCTGACATGTTCGGTGCAAAGGCATCACATAATAACCAGTGTTTACAATGGGGAGTGGACAGAAGTTGTATGTGTACATATTTGGTTGTGTGCGAAACACTGGTCATTCTCAGGAAACAGTTTATTGTTGTATGTTTTGATTGTAAACACTGAGGTTATTTTTCAGCTTTTCTGGTTGTAATGATGAACATTTTGGTTCTGTGTTGGTTGGCAGCTAGGAAGGACAGTTTTGTTGTTAATGTACTAGTAATTTGAATCTTGCAGATTTTAATACATGTTGGAGGAAGTGAGTATGAAGGGTTTAGGTTTAGTGAAGTATATGTGTACTTACACATTACATTTTGCTTGAAATATTTATTTTGGTTTTCTCTGCAACTTTTGTCTGAGACTTTCCTCATTCCAGGACCAATTCTTCAATATATTGTTGTAAGTGTACATATATCTTCATGAAAAAAAAATGCCTGCTTTGTTTGTCCAGCTTTAACTAAATTTGAATTTTCATAAGAGATTTTAATAAGTCTCTAATGTAAAATTACATGAAAATCTGTTGAGTGGATGCAGAGTTGTTTCCTGTGGATAGACAGACGTGCTGAATCTGCCACTTTCTGCAGCTTTGTCAGTGCGCCTAATAACTGTAGATTGGTGTTAATATTATAGGACTCTTATGAGGGACGCCAAACTGTGATAGCTGCTGTCGTGTCTATTGGGAACTTCAGACTCGGCATTTGCTTTGGAAATGAACTGTCTGTTTATAAAAATTATACAGTATATGTATGGAGGCTGTTTTAATTATATATTTTTTCAAAACATGTTTAATATTTTTTCATAAATTTATGATGCCCATAGCCATTTGACATTGTCACTTTTATTTGTAGGTACTGAATTAAACAATGTCTGGACCTATTACAGTTTTAATCAATGATACCAGCACAAGCGTTTTTACCATGTCAGTATCAGGAAGAAAGTCTGTACATGTAGATATGTTGTTGTAACTGAGGTTGCATTCAATGAAATTTTCTTGGGCAGACAGCCGTGTCAAGATGTGAAGGTTTTCTGACATTTCAGGGAATGACTCCGCCCCCGTCTTCAGGGTGTTGCTGTTGGTTTGGTAGAACCATAACGACTATGTGTCCCTTGTGTTGCGTTTATCTCTGCTCGGCCGGGCACGGGATGGAATGCGAACCGTCTGGTTAGTGGAAGGAGTCAAATGGTTGCACTTGGCCTGGGCAGTCCATTGCTAGTTGTGGAGTGTTTCAGTAAACTAATTAGTGGCTGCCATGTACAACGTAACATGAAGTCTGGCTCCCCTGTTGAAGCTTTCGGGAGGCAGGCTTCATATTAAGTCGTACATGGCAGCTGGTAATTAGTTCCCTTAAGTGCTCTCCACAACCACCAATAGACAGCCCAGGCCAAGTGCAATAACCAATTGACCCCTCCTACTAACCAGAGGGGTCGCATTCCATTCCACACCTGTCCAATCAGAGATGTACAATACAAGGGACACATAATCATCAATTACCAGCAATACCCTGAAGATGGGGATGGAGTCAGTCCCTGAAACATCGAAAAACCTTCACATCCTGACACGGCTGTCTGCCTGAGAAAATTTCATTGAATTCTGTCGCCACTAAACCTACAAGACTTTTTTTTTTTTTTAAGATTACATTATCCATATTTTACAGCATTCAGATAAAAGTCTTTGCTTAGATCACAACATCAACAAACATGTTTCAAAAACCAATATTATATAAATGAGAATGCAGTAAGGTACAGTTGAATGTTCAGAATGTGGTGCACTAAGACGTGCAGAGATTCAGTGTGAGCTTATGATCCTTGTTTGAATGCATATAAATTCCTGAAAATAAAGACAAATATGAATATTAATATTGGCAAGTCCAGGGCGTGGTTAACGCCTGGTATTTGGGTGCATTTCTTGCAGGTTGTAAATTAACAGTTGATCCACAGAACTTGTCGTCAAGTCCTTTTGACCTGTAACTACGGTCAGTGTGTCACACTTTGTGGTTTAGTGGGTTGCAATCCTGCTTCACATTCGGGAGGCACAACTTTCAAATCTCAGCCCAAAAACCAGCAGTTCTTTCTGAGGTGTGTTTTGGTCTCCCACATTCATATCAGGCCATTGCCTGGATAGTAACAAAGCAGGAGCCGACTGCTTCCTTCCACACCTGTCACAGTTCATTTTTCACTAAACATCCCATCATTTGTGGCTGTATGAACTGACATATTGAAATTACTCGTATTACTAATTAAACCTTATGTTACTGTGTAAATATAGCAAATGAAAGTATAAAGTCACAGTGCGCAGTTGTGGATATGAAATTGAGATCACCCCACGTTCCAATAACATTGTAAACCGTAGTCTTGCTTGCCAGCTGTTATTTAGTTCAGTAGTGTGCAAATTTTTCTGCACAAGCCATTCAGATACAAATGATGTGGTGCAGTGGCACAGAGGGTTTTTAAATGAACACTATTAATATGTGCAGTGGCCACTTAGGAAGGGTTGGGGGCCGTAAGCTGCCACTGTGCCACAGAATGCAAAATACTACCTTCTTAAAAAAAAAAAACTGATACATATGAAAAAGTTAATCTTATTTTGGTTTATTTAATGACAGTAAGTTGAATGATGAGATGGTTAATGAATAATGAAAGACGTGGGAGAAAGCCAGTGTGGTCTAATGTGAGGTATTGAAGGTACAGCAGTCCTGTTACAGGCGTGGAGTGGCCCAGAGGGTTCCAGGAAGTTGTTCCCAGATTACATGACAATGGCACAGGATAGTGGTAAGGTCAGCTTTACGCACCGGCCACCAAACCCCAGGAAATGCTCCTGGTACTCATTTCTGTTGGAGGCTGAGTCAACCCCAGAGCCATAGTGCGATCAGAAGGATTATGTGAATGAAAAATTCCAATGACACCATCTGGAATTGAACCAGTGATCTTCCGATTTATAGCACAGCACAATGTGAGGTATTATCTGTACTTTTTCTTCGAGGAAATGAGGAAAATCATGGAAGATCTTGAGATAACTGATCTTTGGGCTGATTTTTGAACCTGGATGCCTCTCAGATGTGAAGTGACAGTGCCATGCACTTGATTACAAAACAATACATATCCATGTCCTTCAGTACCACCTTCATAACATTTGCTGAACTCAATATGGATATCATGACGCTGCAGACCAGTTCATGTTACTTCCTTTAATATACTTCTGCACAAAATCAATGTGCAATGGTGCAATGGCTGTGCTTTTCAACTTCACTTTAGAATATGCCATTAGAGGGGTTGGGGCAAACTAGGACACCTTGAAATTATACAGTACACACCACACCAGCTGCTGGTTTATGCTGATGATGATAATATATTTCGTGAAAGCATTTGATTCGTATTTGCAGTTAATGGATATCAGGACTAATAAAGTACTTTATGTAAAATTGTATTGATTCATTGTGCACATTACATGTAGTTGAATTAGTACAGATTTCCACTCTTGTTAATTGTGTATCATAAAGAGGTGGGACTAATACTAGAATAGTTCAGTATAGGGTCATGCAATTTTATGTGAAGATGTTTTTTTATTTTGAAAATAATATGCAAATTTAGTTGAGGTAATTCTTGTGTAAAATTGGCAATAACATTATATGAATATCAGTGTACTTGTCTTGGTTGGATGGTAGTAATGGTACCCAGAATCTAATATTTCGAAAATATTTTACATTCTGGGGGCTATGTAGTTACGTGTTATGTAATGGGGGTTGTGTCTTTAAACACTTTATTATCCAACTAATGCACAATATATAATATGTAGATAGAGTTAAAATTATAAAATATTTAAAAGTGCTCCAACATGTTTCGGATCACAGAGGATCCATCATCAGGGAGCCTTGTACAGTGCTTGGCTAAAAATTACAAGAATGATTCTATCGTGTCCATTGAC
>Ga0131853_10014001_pt1 | contig 14694 bp, 16 predicted proteins | sample TergutLab28metaG_FD_92764 | JGI IMG/M metagenome (GOLD analysis project Ga0131853, IMG submission 92764) | Labiotermes labralis P1 segment gut microbial communities from Petit-Saut dam, French Guiana - Lab288 P1 (version 2) (version 2) | ecosystem: Host-associated > Arthropoda: Insects >... | reverse complement strand
CACACACACACACACACACACACACAACAATAATGACAATGACGATAAGGACGACACTGCATGTGCAAGTGTATATGTAAGTGAAACTGCCAACTGCTGAAGAACCATGACCTCCTCCATTGCAGGATGGATGCATTCAGGGGCTTATTCACATGCAGGAGCTGGGTAATCATAAGAAGTCTATCAGAATGGTCACCCTCAAAGACTCAACTCTTCATTGTTGGCCTCGGTAAATGATTTTCACCTCCCCTTTCCCAACCCAGTCAGCAGTTGGCATTCAAACCTCATAATCATTGAATGGTTAAGAAATAAATGGCCTGAATAAGAAGAAGTACCACAAACTAACAGTTCATACAGTAAGTAGTAAGGTACGCAATCCCTGTACAGACCTGGATGGGCCCTGAGGTTTCCAGGAGGTTCTGAGGATCCAAGATTTCAAAGCCATCAGCACATGACATTGCTAAGGTTGTCAGTCCTAGCACCAGCTGTGTTTAACCCCGAGAAAATTTTCCTGGCACTCATTTCTGCTACAGGGTGAGTTGACCCCAGGGTCCTAATGTGGCCGGAAGTTTATGTTAATGGAAAATTATGCTGACATCATTGGGCACTGAACATGCAACCTTCTAGCTTGCAGTGCAGTGATTCAATAGTAAGTAGCACAGCATACAAACATGTAGTATGGCACACCAAAAGAGGATATTATAAAAAAAAAATACTGCTGATCCCTGCTAAACGTAAACCTGCACACTACACTTCTTAATGTAAGGTATATTAATATTTGCAACTGCCATTTTCTTATACATGATAAATAATTCCTAACACTTAACTCTATGGTTCAGTAAACCCAAATTACTTCATCCTTTAAACCCCTTCAGAGGCACGCACCCAGTATGTGCATCTGCTAGGCAATCTGACAAATCATAGCACAATTATTTGCTGAGTGAAAGGCTTAGTCCAGTTTCACCTCTATAACAACTCAATCCTCTCCAAAAGTACTCAGTCAGTAGCACATTTTGTGAAGTCTTCATTATTCTCGAATGTGATGCCTCATCACTAAGTAGTTGGTTCCCAATGTTCTGAAAACATGCTCTGATCTCAAAACACTGGCAACAAATTACCCAGTGACAAAATGTCACATCCAGGAAGAACATGCAACTCAACTACCCTGCTGCAAAACCCTAAACTTGCCTCATTACATGCAAACTGTTGTTACCATTAAACAAAAGAAATAAATCCTTTTCTAGGCTCTCTAAATCAGACTTTCACCATGCATTTGTAACTACAAAGAACATGAGGACAAATGTAAGCCCCTTGTTCAACAAGAATCATTGTAGATGTAATGTGGACATAAACATAATCACTTAAAATAAATATCAAATTTAATAATTCAAGGCACACATGTGATTTGGAAGAACATAGGATGATCTTTCGAAAAATACCGAATTAATTAAGAATGTCCAATTTTCATACATGAACATTTAACGTTATAGCAGACTGCAAAGACTTAAAAATTCCCACTTGGCAATGCATAACAGAATGCCTCACAAGCTGTATTTATAACTGTACAATAGTCTATTTGATACTCCTCATAGATGAGTTAACATTTAATTAAGGACCATGTCACAGCTGTGCAAATGTTTGCAGTATAATTTTAAATACATGACATTCTAGTCTATTCTGCAAAATGCAGAAGCACTCATTTTGCCAACTGTTCCTTATGGGTGTGAAACGTGGTATCCTGCTTGGGAAGAACAATGTTTCAAAACAAACTGCTCACAAAGTACATCGACTTAAGAGGATGAAGGAATGTGTGCTAAAGAACAGTGAACAGCATGTGGCTTATACAGATCACCTTCTGTTCTTAGGACACTGAACTGAAGGACATGACAAGAAGAACAGAAAATCTCTTAGAAAAGGTATGATCGGAAGTCAGAGAAGATGGGAAGATGACACTGAGAAATATCTTACAAGGAAAACTATTTAAGCAGGCATGATATTATGTGCATTTGGAATAAATGCAAAGAATTTAAATTTAAAAAATTTAAGCTACTAACACATGCTGCAACTATCAGTAAAATTGTTAAATTTGTAACATGAAGCATAGGTCACAAATTCAAAACTTAACATATACTCTCTGAATAAGGTATCACAAAAGTGTGCTGCATCAATGATATGTTTGAAGTACATGTTGAATTTGCAAGGAAAGCATAACTTGCCACTTCCAAACATTATTCTTTAAAAACAAAATCACCTGAAATTTGTGGCTATTTGGTGATATTTTGTCTGCTAACTGCTTTGCCAGTCAAGATGCTGAAAACTTAAATTTAAGAAATGATTGTAATATCAATTTTCTTGTTTTAAATTACTCAAATTTAGCAGTACTGTTGCAGAGGATCTTACCCAACAAGCCACAGAAAAGGTCTTTGCATTGACAAAATAACTCTTTGTTTAGCAGCTGAATATGCCCTGCTGATTCAGGAGTGATTTTAAAGATTTCCACAGGGGCATCTGCTGGTTTAGTTAATTCAGAACCAGCCTCACCAGAAACAACAATAATATAACAGTATTAGTAACAATGACGGTGGTGGTAGTTGTGTTTATCATGGTCATCATTGTAATAATAATAATAATAATATTGTAAAAGTACAAAGCACCACATTTCACAGGCAAAATAACATTACATGTAGAACAGATTGTAAATACAGAACAGCTGCAACACTATACACCCTAGAAACATGGTTTGTTTCATGTAAATACCCTGCATAAAGGTGATACCAAGGATAGTAACAATAAAAATAACAATAATAACAATCGCCAACATCACCAAGGACTAAAGGGTTGCCAGATATCACAGTGTTATACGGAACGTGTATTTTTGTGTACCTTGCAAACTCATGGACAGAACTGCCAATTTAATTTCAATTTGTCACTTCATATTTTGTCCTGTTTCCTACTGTACTTTCCATTCCCTTTTCATCACTATATACATAACATGGTGCATACACAGGATGATTCATAACTTATGGATATTAACACAGGAGATAATTTCCAACATCTCTGTAATCAAAGAAGTTCATATAAAAAATGTACAATTTTGGTCAGTTACAGAGTAATGGCCACTTTCATGAAACTGCCTTCAGTTTGCACAGACCTGTGCTTTAAGCAGGATTCTGAAAATTCCACCACAGGCTGCAACCCGACCCTACTGTTCGGTGGTGAACAATGTAAGTTGTGAGCTGCAGTTTCTGCTGAAAGTTCCTGCTCTAGCTGGTTCAACATCACATAGTGTGACTTAAGACATGCGGCCCACAGGACGGCATTTAATACAATTAAAAAACACCCATCAGTCCATAACCATTGAGAATAGGACCAATAATGATTTTAACGTTTTTTGATCATAGAGACCTAGGAAGTCATCTCGTACAGTAATATCCACAAGTCATGAATCATCCTGTATAACCTACAAAAACCAGCAACATACAAAAAGACAAATTTTGCTGTCCCTCTCTAAGCTCTCCACTTCTGTGAATTTATTCTGTTAACAGTCCTTCTTGATGAACTTTTGATTGTCGAACTCTCAGAATCAGTGCTTCATGTTGCTGGTAGATGGAACAGTGAAATGTAATTGGTCTTTGAAAATTTACGGTTAATCTTTAGCACACAGCCTTTTTGAGAACCATATTTCTGCTGCATCCAGAATGCTGTTTGATTTAAATGCCCACTGCAAGAAAATGTTTTTCTTTTCAGATGAAAGGACTGTATATTTACTTTAACACAAGTGTCCCATTTGTAAGTAACAAGGCAGAGCATCTTGCATTATCCAGTGCCAGATAAACCAGCTTTTACTGTATTATGTCATTTAGTACCACTTTAATGTTACACAAATAAATTTCTTACTTTCTTCAGATACTTTCTGTTTTTACTGGCAGCTATTTCACACACAATTAAATTATGCTCTGTGCAAAATTTCATGTAAGTTTTTCACATAACTGAGTGATGTCCTTGTTGGGATGTGAGGACCAGACCTGATCAAGATGGCTCAGGATTATGCTCTTCAAAAGCAGAATTTTGGGCACAAATTTCAGTTCAAATTCTCAGTTACTACAGTCAATTAAATGACAATAATTTCATCAGCATGGCCTCTCTAAATTTGATTAGACTAAAGGACAAGTGAACAGAATGAACAAATCCTGGTTTTTGTTTTTCTTTGCACAGCCATTCTCACGATGATACTGTCCCAAGGTTCAATGCTCAACTGGTAAGGGAAGACATGACCACTTACCTTCCGACGATCTACTGTCTCCTGAGTGTATATATGTTCTTTGAGATGTCTTGGCATTTTTTGTGGCAAGTTATTAGTGTCATTGTAAAATTCCGGTCTCCAATCATATATCTGAAAATTTATTGAAAGATGAACATTAACTACCCTGCATTGTGAACTCAGTCCGCACCCACATGCAAGAAGCAAAACATCTCCTGTAATGGTTTATAAAGTTCCTAGAACCCTCACACACATGGGACTCTACTACCATGAACATGTGCCATTGTTAAGAATGGACTACAATGTCAATACATCAGATCTTAACAATTTAATAGATTTGATGTTCAATGAATCTATAGCACTGTGCTGACCACTACTGTCTCAAATCTTATCAAATGTGTACTGTACAATTAGTAATGAATATCATGAAAGTGAACGTCACACTAATGAATTCTGTAGAGAGAATGGCTAGAAACATGTTAAAACTGTATTGGTTAATAATAATCACTGTACGATGGCACTTTACTATTACAGTAACCAAATCAAAGGCATAATAGAGCTGGTTTGACCAAACTGATACCTAGAAACTCAAAATAATTTTTAAAAATTCCCTGAAAGAAACCCCAGGACAGTCAGATGCCACAGACCACAGCAACTGATAAGCTTGTTTCCTGTTCCATTCTGAAAAGCAGGTGAACTAAATACTGATAAATGAACACACAAACTATCATTCCCATTTTTGCAGTACACCACAGGTTCAAATCAAGACAGATGAGAAGAGTGGGGCATGAATCATGCATTGGGGGGGGGGAATGGAATTCTCAGTCAAAAACTTGATGGCAGGAGACCACTTGGCAGACTTAGGTTTTGATGGTAAAACATTATGAAGGATCTTAAAGAAAGAGGATCTGAGAGTATGGAATGAATTCAAACAGCTTAGGACAGCAGCCAATGGAGGATTTGTGCACACCTATGGAAGGTTCATGTACACAATGTACCTCCAGGTTCCATAAAAGTTACAAAATTTGTTGACCATCCAAGAATCTTTTAGTTTCTGTGGCTTCTCAAGGACACTCCTCCACAGAAATAAATACATTCAAAATAATATAAACAAAATTTCAGCAAGAACATGTAGTAGTTTCTAACAAGTAGCAGGCACGTCTGGTTATGGCAGAACACATATGAACAGAAAGATCAGAACTTCTGTTGGTTGTAAAATCAATTACCTTGTTCAGTTTGATGAAGATACAAGGTGCAGATTTATGGTAGTTGAAGTTATTTTCTTGTGTACAAGGAAACCAGTCCTTAACATTTACATCACATACTTGATTCTCGTTTGGTGGTCTGTCATAATCACAGTTGTAGATGTTCTGACCACGACCTGGGGTCAAACCTGGCTTCCTATACACTGTAAACAACATAAAATAATATACTTTAATGGAGCATACAGGACAGTATCAAACAATCAGTAAAATTTACTTTTTTTTTCAGGTTGGTTTACTATAAATGCACTATATACAGTTATCCGGAAAAAAGAGTACCAAACAAAATTAATTTAACTCTATGAAGTATACAAAATGGTAACTACAGAAAACAAGCAAGACTTTCCTACATACCAATTATATATGATACAAACAGAATACAGGCTTTTCAGTTTATGTTGCTGTGAATGTACTTGAAAATTGAGCTCACCAAGTCTAGTCTTGTGCAAATATGATGTCACATGCTCTTCTACCAAATCACATACAAGGTATCACAAACTAAACTGGCTGTACTTTCCCAGCAGAGGACTGATGTTGAGAATATTATTCACTGTACTGAGAACACATGTCCCTCGTCAAAATACATGCCAAAAATTCATTCTACACCTTATGTTATGTTAAATTTCATAAAGTTTACTGGTCTCAATGTTCCCAGCAAGCTGATTACTAGTATTAAAAGAAAAAAGTATGGGATTAGTGCGATGCAATTGGGACCTTTGTTTGAAAGATACAGACCAAGGAAGTCTGGCAAGCTAAGCTGCACAATCTGGTATGTTATTGGGATATGCTGACACACAGCATCCAGACTTCTGAAACTGTGACCATAGAAGGTAACTGTTGTTCAAAGCGCAACAGCACTGAGAGTGGTTACAGCGTTTCTGCAACAGGGGTGTTCAGATTCATGCTGCATGACGGAACCATTAATCCAGATGTATTTCTTTTAGTAAACAAACACATTTCATTTACTCAGACAGTATCAAATCAACTGCATGTTTTGGTCCAATGGGCTATCATCAGGTTGGCAAGTATGGAAGACAAAAATATACTGTGTATTTATCTTCCAATTTTGCCAACCTGATCATGGTCCATTTGGCCAAAACATGTTGTTGAGTTGGCACTGAATAAATAAACTGTGTTTGAATAAATATACAGTGATTCTTGTTATCTAAAAGAAAACGGAGATGGAGAATGTTAAAAAAAATTACCCGTAAGAACTTAGGTCAGTATAGGTACTGTCTAATAATTTGGAATAGTTCATAATCCAGCACCTGTCTGGTCCCATGGGTGCCCGAATAAACGAATTCCACTGTAACATTTGATGAATAACGTCAAATATTTCCCAAGAAGAGGGACATCATTCTAAATAATAAATAAATATATATATATATAGTTTGTGATTTACAGTAAGAACAATCAAAGTATGAGTAATAACATTTTTTGTTACAAGAAATACACATAACTCAGAGTTACTACTGGGAAGATTGGTTTGCAATTTGTCAGCTGCTCAGCTACAGCTAACAGGGGCACTACTGATCAATTTAAAGTGGCAAAGCGGTGTCATACAGTGAAAACCTTGCATATGAAGTGTCCCTTCCACTGCTACTCAGCATCAGAATCAACAAAACAAATGTAAGACAAGGTTAAGCATGCACAACAAACTAATGAATAAGTGAGTCCTCGAGTCAACATACACATTTGAATAATGAATTCCATTTACACCCTGAAGATGTCTGTACATGTAAAAGCAATATCACAGGCCAATAACCAATAAAACAAACAACAATTACAACAAATTCTGCTCACCCTCAAGGAACTTCTCCAAACTTTTTGTCCAGTATGCATACTGTTTAAGGTCTGTTCCCCTGTACCATATCAATGTACTCTCCACATTGTCAACTGGAGGCATAGGCCGGAATCCAAGGCCTGGAAGGGAATAATGTGAGATCAGGCATAAAGAATCCAAAACATAACACTTCTGATCACCACACAAATAACATTAACTACTGTGTAAACAAAAAATGTAATTCTATATTTAAATGCCAATGACCTTACATATGTGAGCCATATCTGTAGAAGTAAATAACATGGAACTCAAATATTGAACTTTTCTTGTCTTTTACACCAACACAACTTCACTTTACTATCACAACATACTATTTGATTCCTCAATAACACATGGCCATGCCATGGCTCCCATGGTTAGCCACCAGCCTGTCACTGTGGAGGCTGTGGTTTAAGGCCAGGCCAATCCATGTGGGATTTGTGTTAGGCACATTAGCATTGCAACATGTTTCTCTATAAGTACCTCAGATTCCCCATGTCATGGTCAATCCACCAATGATTTGTACTCATAGTTCATTCATCTACCACCAATGCTATAGACTTTTAGCAAATGACAGTGCAACTAAATAAAACACTTCTCACTTTTACAATTTGCAAGCCACATCTGTCAAAATACTACTTACTTACGCCATGAAGCAAAATCCTTCTTGAGAAGCTAACCGGTTCCTCAGCTAGTCAAGAAATTCCTGTATTTTATGGTACATGAAGGTTCATTACCGCATTTACAAGTGCCCACCACCTGTCCCTATCCTGAGCCAATCAATCGTCCCCCCCCCCCCATCCCACTTCCTGAAGATCCATCTTATTATCCTCCCATCTATGGCTAGGTCTTCTACATGGTCTCTTTTCCTCAGATTTCCCAACCAAAACAATGTATGCACCTCTCCTGTCCCCCACATGTGCTTCCTGCCCCACCCATTCCACTCTTCTTGATTTGATCAACCAAATAATACTTGGTGAGGGTAGCGATTGTTAAGTCTGTCATATAGTCTTCTCCACTCCCGTTACCTCATTCCTCTTAGGCCCAAATATTCTTCTCAGCACCCTATTCTCAAACACCCTCAGCCTACATTCCTCTCTCAATGTGAGCAAACACGTTTCAAACTCATACAAAAAAAAAAAACAGACAAAATTATAGTTCTGTACTTCTTAACCTTTAATTTTTCGACGGCAAACTGGAAGACAAAAGCTTCTGCACCAAATGATAGCAAGCATTCTGACTTCAATCTGCAATTAATTTCTTCCTGAATAGAATTTTGATCCGTTAAGGTTGTTCCCAAACATTTTAACTGTTCCACCCTTTCAAACAAACTATTATACATCTTTATATTGTGACTTCATGCTGAATTCTGATCTTGAGACATGACCATGCACTTAGTTTTATCAGCATTTACTTATAGTCTAGTATCCTTACTGCAAACTACTAAAGCTTCTGTGTTTTTCTTTATAGTACGTACACTTGCACCCAATATATTAACAGCACCAGCATAAACCATTTAATTTCAAGCCATCCTGATTTACCACAACTCTCCTAATGGCATACGATAAAGCAAAGTTGAGAAGCAATGGTGATAATGCATCTCCTTGATTTACACCACTCTTAACAGGAAAACTGTCAGACAAATTCTTGCCTACCTGGACTATGCTACACATTTCAGTCAGACACATTGTTATTAGCCTTACCAGTTTCATGACAATACCAAACTCAATGAGAATATTATACAAGACCACCCTTCTAACTGAATCATAAGCTTTCTTAAGTCTTATAAAGAGCTGATGCACTGCTTCACTGTATTCCCAATTTTTTTAAGTATTTGACAAATGCAGAATATATGGTCAGTAGTTGACCTGTTGCAATGAAATCCACACTGATGATCCCTGCAATGAAATCCACACTGATGATCCCCACTAATTTCCTCTGCATATGGAGTTAACTTTGACAACTGGATGGCGGATAAAATTTTGTACTTTGTTGACAAAAGTGTACCTCTAAAATTACTACAATCTGTTGCATCACCCTTCTTACAAACAGGTACAATGATCCACTCCTTCCAGTCCTTAGGCAATTCCACCTTGTTCCAAACAGAATTCATTGGTTTATGGATCTCAGAGAAAATTGTTCTAGCCCCTATATTAATCACTTCTGCTGGGATTTGATCAATACCTAGTGATTTGTGTCTTTTTAGCTTTTCCATAGCCATCTCAACCTCAAAGGCACTGGGTTCAGTCACAAGTGCTCAGGTGTATGTATTTCTGTCTGCCTAACATCATTAACCCCATGTTACAGAGGATGGACAAAATGATGACAACACTTGTGAAAAGACACATATTTCATTATTAATACGGAGTTTGGCCACCATTTGTCTGTAATACAACTTTTATCCTTCTTGGAACAGACTCATGTAAGTTATGAATAGTCCTAGTGGAATACTGTACCACTCTTCATGAAAATCATCTTCTAGTTGCTTGAGAGATGATGGAGGAGGGTAGCTGCTTCTCACCCTACTCTTTACAACTGACCACACTGGTACAATGATACTGAAGACTGACAATTGTGCTGGCCAGGGAAGATGTTGAAGTGCACCTTCATGCTCCTCAATCCAAGACTGAACACTTCTGGCTGTGTGTATAGGCGAACTGTCATCTTGAAAAATTTCATCATAGTAAGGAAACAACATCTGGACCACAGGATGAACCTGGTTATCTAAAATGTCCACATAGTCACTGGTAGTAATTCGACCATTCAGTGTAATTATAGGACAAGCAGAATACCAAGATATTGCTGCCCAAAACATCACAAATCAACCTCCATGTTTCACAGTTGGAACCAAGCATTCAGGATTACAGGCTTCCTTCAGCATTCTCCAATACAAACCTGGCCTGATGTTGGGAACAACATATAGGATGACTCATCTGACAATATTGCATATTTCCAGTCATCAGATGTCCAGGTTTCACGATCATCACACCATGTATCTCACCTTTTAGCGTTGTTTATGGTAATCAGCGGTTTAGTAGTTGTAAATCTATCATGTGGATGTTGGATTTGTTCAGCTCTTATCAGACTGTTTTTGTGGTAACAAGGTCTTCAAGATGAATATTGAGCTCTGTTGTCACCTTCGCTGCAGCAGTTCAATGATTTTAGACACAATCCTCTTCAATGTATGGCAATCCCTTTCACTTAGTTTTGATTTTAGGACACTGTTCCTCCTAGCTGATGATGTCTTCCCATGATTTATGTGTGCTGTCACAACCTTGGAAACTGCTGCTCTGTATACACTGAATAAAGTGGCCATTTTAGCTACAGATGCTGCACTGCAGTTAAACACACACCAACAGCTTGTCCTCTTTGATGATCTGACAAGTCTCCCATTTTGCACTACTGTCATATGAACTGCTGATCGACTGACTGATTGATTGGATTGACTGATTGTAATTGGGTTTGGGACCTTTTGGTCCCAATGCACCTAGGCCTAAATACGAAATGTTACTAAAACAATCTGTAATGCACTGACACTGGCAATACACACCGTAAACAAACAAAAGAACAACGAAAGATACTCACAATTAATGTTCTTTCAATCCAACCCCACAAAAAGTTTTATTCCTATACTGTCCAGTGTTTCCATTGTTTTTTCCATCACCTGTAGATTTGATAACTGAGAAAATTAGTTCCTCCACTTAGCCAAAATACAGTGAAAGTCTGTGGCCAAATCACCCTTCTCATCCTTTACTATATTAGTTATAAGCTGGAAACCCTTCTCAAAGTCAATGATGCCCCTGTACAAGTCTCTGATATTTTTGATCTTGCTGTCAGTTCCAAGTTCATCAATTTCAGCTTTCACATACTCCTTTATTTGTGCTTGAAATTTCTACTAGCTTCATGTCTTCACATTGTTTAGAGTATCTACGTTTCTTGGTTTGGATCCTGTAACCACCGCACTGTAGCCTGCTTCCTTTGATCTAAAAACCATGAACATTCTTCATCAAACCATGGTTTATGCTGCTTCAATTCATACAGACCTAGACTCTCTTTATATGATGTTTGTATAATCTCTTTAGTGATTTCCCAAGCCCTGTTTATGTCCTTACTATCATTTAAGTTCACCAAAGCAGCAAACCCGTTTCAGATCTTAATCTGATACCTCCAGATCACTTAGCTTCCTGAGGTTAAATCTTTCCAATTCAAACTTCTGCACTAATTGTTTATTTACTGCCAATCTTTTACTAAAATTGGAAACTTGCCATGCTACCACCAGGTACTTCTTCATATCCATCTCACTTGATAATTTAAGTTCAAGCACTCAATGACCTCTCTGCCAAAATGTTGAGGCACTCCATCATACTGCACCCACATACATCCTACTGTTTCAAGAGGCACATCCTCCAAGAAAAGTACTAGGTGATTTTATAGAAAATTCACATAAAATGTGGCTGTTGAATGTCTCTAAAGATATGATACAAGTGGGTAGTTTCCCAGTACTCAACACCCAATGTCTGCAAAAAATCCAGTGAAAAGAACTTTGTACTATTGAATGTGAAACTTGCTGCATCCCAGAGTGAGAATTCCTTGTGTTGTTATTACAATTACATGCAAATCAAGTCTCATTTGTGAAGAGAATATCAAACAGGATACATAGCCATAGTTGCAACCGTTCATCAATATGTACACACAGGAGGTCTTCACTCTTCTGGAATGTTATGGAGCACTGGCTGCTAGCCAGTAGCAATCAACATTGTGCAGACCTTATAAATACCATAAGGCAAGTCTGAAACCACGCACTGTACACACTTTGCATAATCTTCCAGTGTACGGTTTTATACCTGTTGCAGTTAATGATGATAGAAAATATCATCATACAAAATCTTTCACACTTGTGTTAGTGCAATACCAGTCCTTATGCATATTCTGTGTACACTGTAACTGGGTTTTGCTGCACTGCATCAAGAATTTCACCTTCAAGCAATGGTTGCCCATGTTCTGCATTCATGCTTGGGATGGAGCCAGTCTCCCTCAAAATTTTATGTACATTATAAAATGTGTTCCAGTGTGAACTCTACGACCTGAATAGCAGTGCTTGTATTCCACTGATGCATCTCTACCATTCCATCACAGGAACCATATACAAAACACAAACTGGCATATTCTTCCTTTGTAAATGTTATGGGAGGTATTTGGAATAAAACTTGTGGGCAACAAAACACAACTAAACCAGCCATCATTTACAAGTAGACTGCAAATCAAACAGTGACAGCGATGCAAGATGGCCACACTACTCAAGGTTACAGCTCTCTGCAATAGTGCTCTGCACAAGTTACAGCTCACAAAGCCCAATATCAGTGATGAATGAAGCTACGTCCATTGCTTCAACTGACAAGAAAAACACACTACCATATTTGGCCAACTTGTCACATAACACCCACATTTAAGATCTGAGGTTTTCATGGTAGCTGAGATTGGTCTTCTGTGTTACGACACAATGTGGTGTAGTAGCTAAGCAACTAAGCTGCCAGACTAAATGCAGCCATAACCTAGAAAACCATCATATGAACATGTTAAGTAAGCTACACCTGCTACATGCGCGAAAGTTGTGGGTGTGTTTTTTATTTATTGACATTCAGCATGCTCCATTACATAATAATACTACATGCTTTAGAGTTAAATATTCACAATACGGTTACATATATTTACCACTTATGTACAATGTCTTCTATTTTCTATAGATACAGCAGGTTTACTTTCGGTTTTCTAATCTAGTATCTACTGTATTATTAACTAATTAACTTATTACCTAAATAAACTGAGTTCAATATGTATATATTCAATAAATGGCTTATAATGCGCTAAAATCTATTGATCTTACAAACTTCGTGAATGTCTTGATGTGGTTTCTTGTGAGCTGTTCTAACGGAGGGGGCCAGGTGTCACCTGTTCGGACTATGGTATTTCATATGATCCTTCTCTTGTTTTCTAGTTGTGTGCAGTTCAAAATTATGCGGTTAATTGTCTGTTCTTCTTTTAGTCCACAGGAGCATGTTGCATTGGGAATAATCTTAAATCTGTGGAGGTACGATCTGGTTAAACCGTGACCCATTACCATAGCCGTAAATTCAGCTGAGATAGGTATCATGGTCTTCATTCTGTCTTTTACGTCTGGGAAGAATAATTTTCTTACTGCTCCTTTTGTAGAGCTTGTCCACTGCTCCTGCCATTTTGTTATTTCGTTCTCCTTCCCTTCTGTAATTATAGTCTCTCTTGGTATTTTATCGTATACTAATTCTCCTATGTCATCCATTGCCGCCTTCTTGGCCAAACGGTCTGCCATTTCATTTCCTTGTATTCCGACGTGTGCCTTCACCCAGTTAAAAAAACACTATCCTCCAACCTCTTTATTTCCTTCTTATATTCCCTACTAGTATGTAGTGTTTGTTTCTATTCTGCAGTGTGTCCAGTGCAACTTTGCTGTATGTGTTAACCACTACTATCTTTTCTGCATCTTCTGCTAACTGTAGATTTTGAATTTGTCCCAGTGCCCTTAGGATTACTACCTGTTCTGCCCGATTATTAGAGCATCTCTCATGTAGTTTGTACTTAGACTGATGAAGAACTATGTCATCCTTAATTATGCCTGCAGCAGCTCCTACCTTTCCTCCAATTTTGCTGCTGTCTGTGAATATATTTATTATATTATGTGGTATCTCTGTAGGTGCACTAATAAGAGGTACTTCCACAGGGTGGGGCCAATATCTCACTTCCAGAGGCACATCGTACTCGATGTTGTTATGAGTTGCCTTATAAGTGCGTACCTTTTCTTCTACAGCAAGCCGGATGGGGCAAACTCCTGCCACTACACATGATGCTTCATATGACAGTGTTCTGAATGCCTTGGCCATTTTGATATTCATCATTCTTTGCACTCGCTGATATTTCCTCTATTTGTTTTGTTTTGTTAAGGCTTTCTCCCATACCGGTGCCCCATATGTCAATATTGGTTCTATTGCACCACTGAATATAACCTTCAGTGCTCAATGCTCCAAAACCCATTTGAGTTTAGCCGATTTTGCTAACATGTTTAAAATAGGACTGCATTTCCCTGTAATGTACTACACATGTCTGTCGAAACTAAATCTGCTGTCAAAATAAATTCCTAAGTATTTTAGTTCAGATACTTGCTCAGGCATTTGTTGTTTAGATAAATGTTTAGTGTTCTATTATCTCCTGATGTTTTTCATTGTAACCAATAGGCTTTTTTACATGTTAATGTAAAAAGGTAAAGCAGTCCCGTTACAGGCCTGGACAGGCCCAGAGGGTTCCAGGAAGTTAAGGTT
>Ga0131853_10013999_pt1 | contig 14695 bp, 12 predicted proteins | sample TergutLab28metaG_FD_92764 | JGI IMG/M metagenome (GOLD analysis project Ga0131853, IMG submission 92764) | Labiotermes labralis P1 segment gut microbial communities from Petit-Saut dam, French Guiana - Lab288 P1 (version 2) (version 2) | ecosystem: Host-associated > Arthropoda: Insects >... | reverse complement strand
CATAAAGTTGAAAAAGGGGACAGATAATTATTTTGAAAAAGGAAAAAGAAACACCAAAAAAAAACACAAAAATTAAATATAAACATTTGTTAAAAAAAAAAAAAAAAAAAAAAAGGCCAGGAGGTGGAGAAATATGACCAGAAGATGGTAGAACTACCTTGGTAAAATGTACTGAAATGATCACAGCTGCATTTGGTTTCAATGCAACCATGGAGGGAGAGGCAGTCAATTATATGTTACCATCAGACTGTCGAGGAACATATATAACAAAGGAAATGAACAAGCTATGCTGCATGTTTGGGCAAGGTTTGCTGTATGCACTGAAATCATCACAGTGGTATATGGTCATCTGATCTATGAAAAAATACATCACTCAAGACAGCGCAGGAAAACTATACAACCAAGGGCCAGTTACAGTGGCAGTATCCCATTTTTAATAATGAATCAGATATATGCACACATGTAAAAGCTGCATGTTACTTTTCATTTTAGCCTTTTTTCCACATTCAAAACACATATCAGGGTTTGAAAATAAGTGTGGAATTAAATTCAACTTCAGTGCCACCTGGCGAGTGCAAGTTGCAAAGACAACAGCAGAGGGCATGTGGTCAGACGCTACTCCCTTATCAGTTCCCATATTCTAGCTAATTAAGTAAAATGTCTTCCTACTAGTAACTCAGGTGGGCCACACCTGAAGATCAAGCATGCCCCTTCCTGGATGCACCACAGCCATCAATCTGTCAATGCCACTCCTTGCTTGAAGTCACTTTCTTATGAAACACATCCCATACCTCATGCCCTCATAATAGGAAGTATGACAAATCAACTCATTCGATAGCAACTGAACTTTCAGTGACTTCAGTAACAGTGTACATGTTAACATTAAATAATACTGTCATTTCACAACTTTGGTTCTGACCACAACCAACCTGACATGTAAAGTAATGTCATGCTTATGAAATATTATTTAAATTCCTGCCATGTGAAAGTAAAATTACTACAAGGGCAATTCCAAAATCAACCTCCGATTGGCTGGTTAAAAAAATACAAAATAGAGAACAAAATTTTATTATATGGAACAGTTACATACATAACTCCATTACTTCTCCACATAGTTGGGCATCCACATTTAGGCACTTGTACCGTGACACTAGTTTTTGTAGTTACTCGTCAAAGAACAGTGCCGCCAAGTTATGCAGCCAGTTGTTGACTCCATCCATGAGCTCTTCGTTGGTGTGGAAGCGCTGGGTAGCCAACCAGACCTTCATCTTGGTGAAGAGATGGTAATCGCTTGGTGCCAGGTCTGGACTGTAAGGAGGGTGATCGAAAATCTCCCAGTTGAAGAGCTTGATTAAAGCATTTATGCGAGCCGTGGTGTGGGGCCGCGCCTTGAGCAGGAGAACGATGCCTTTAGTGAACATCCCACGCCGTTTTTTTTTATCAACCTCCGAAGCTTATTCTGCATTTAACAATATACCTCTGACGTTATTGTGGTCCCTCGTGCTATGAATTCTGTCAACAAAATTCCCGTACGATCCTAGAATACGTACCTCACAGCTGGCAGGAGTGGCGATGATAGTGTCCATGTTTCATCAGTAATTACTCCTACACTACGCAGCGAAAATGTACAAGGGTAGATGTTCAGCGATAACAAATGTTACTTGTTAACACTGAGTGTGGCTTTGGCGCTATGATAACGCATTTCTTTTCACCAACCAATCGGAGGTTAATTTTGGATTGCCCTCATATTACGAAATGTATGCAATGCTCATACAGCGCACACTTCAAAATGAAGCCCATTACAAAATGTCTTGGTTGTGATTGCTAAACAGACACATCAAGTGTGCTTGGTATTTTAATAAGGGCAGACATGTAGAATAATAACAATTGTTATTATCCTCTATATATAACGTTGTTACATGTTACAGAAGTAACAGCATGCAACAACAGAAACTAGAAATGTAAAGGTTTACTCACCACGTATTTCTTTACGTTCCTGTGATGACAGCAAATCACCCTTCTTTTCCACATTGTCCAGAATTACACGAAGGCATCGGATGTTTTCTTGACACGTTGCCGCAATCTCCGCCTTAAATAAAATTGATTTATGCATTTCTAACCTCTAACAGTGTAATAAGAGCAGTGTACAATACTCCGTTGATTGATAAATTACTTACAAAGTCAGCAGCCAGCATCAGTTCAGGAGATGGCTTGGCCAGCTGTTTGTTGAACACATGTTCAGAGAATGAGAGCTGTGAGCGTGACTGTTGTATCACATGCTGAATATCTTCAAGGTCTGAGTCACTGTCCAGCATGACGCTATCACCCGGTACACCCTGTATCCAAGAATTAAATAACTGTACAATGTACAGACAACTATATCCTTACAGTACACATAAACTTGAAGTCTCTAGGGCTGCATTTTGAATCCTAAGCCCAAAACTTACAACAAACTGGAAACAGCTCCATGCAACAGTATCTTACAAGATTTGAGGTTTCCTCATGGGTGTTATTAAGGATCCAAGGTTTCCTGGGATGTGATGATATATCAAGGTCCTTTGGTATGAGAAACTATGTAACCTTGTTAGTGTTTCACAACACACTGCAGGAATGTGATGCCCCCATCTCAAACAGTTGGTTTCCTTGAAACCATGAAGAAGAAGGCTCCACATTCCTTTGAAACATTAGGAAACACTAACTCAGCAACCCAGCATCATATCCAAGAAGTCCTTCGATCAACAACAGCATTTTTCTTGAGAAGCTAACTATTGCAGTCCACAAACTACCTGCATTCTACGGAACCTGCAAGTCCACCGTCATTCTGACAACAGCGTGACAATATCCTCTATTCTCATCCAGATTAATCAAGTTTGAACTTTCATATCCTATTTCTGTAAGAACCACATGCACATTACTCTCCCAAGCAGTCTCCGGCCTTCAGGTTTTCCAAGTAAAATTTTGCACTCCTTTCTCAGCCCTCCTACATGTGTTGCATACCCAGCCCATCTTCTACTTGGTAACATATTGCCCAGCTTAAAATTTGTCACTAAAATTAATATATTAATGAGATAATTTGATTTTATACAACTGTATCTTATAAATAACAAGCACTACATAATCCAGGATTTAATCAAGCAAGATTAAAAAAATATCCTTCTGTTTAGAAATTGTGTACTTGAATAATGCATTTCTCATCTCCCCCATCCCATTTAGTCAGTAGAGACAATCAAGAGGCCACTTACAAAAAATCAGGAGATTAGAGGTAAGTATCAAGTTGGAACACACAGAGATGGCATGCCAGGAAGTGAACTGTTGGGTGTCAGTCACTGGGCAACTGGTTCCCAGAGTTGAGAGACAAGAGTTTGTCTTGGACATTTCGGCATTTGAAGACGAGACAAATGTCTCATCTTGAAACACTGGTAACCAGGTACCAAACAACAGAGTTGTCAAACCCCAGAACAGAAACCCCCTACTACACCACCACCGTGAAAACCCCATAACTCACAAATTTCAAGTGCCTAAATACAGCACTCTCTCTTGTGGTGGTATGTAATCTTACACACTACCACCAACTTTATCTCTATAAGCAAGGGCAGCAACACGGGCAAAGTACACATAATGTACCACTGCCACAAATTTGCATAATGTTTACACCTACTCAGGTATCCAAGCAGTCTGATACCATTTCACTCAAAGAGGTACTTCTATGGCTCTAAGGCAATTCACTGTCACTGAAAACAATGAAATGTATTTAGGTCTTCATATAAAGTGCCCAACAATTTTGCCTGATTTTAACCAAACTTTGATTTTGCTGACAGATTTTCATAAAACACCCCAATATCAAATATCATGGTAATCCATAAAGTGGCAGCTGCATTGATACATGCAACAGGCAGTTTTCATGACTAGGCAAATGTGCCTAAAATGGGCCTATAGTTGTCCATTTTGCTTCATGAGTGCTGCCACCTTTTTTGCCAAGAAAACAGCATTGCCTAAATGAATCTTATGCACGTGTATCCTCCTACACAAACACATGCCAATGAAGAGTCACTTATTCTTGAACTTGTTACCATGAATTAGCAATTACAGTCGATGTTGAGTAAATTTCCTACCCTTCTTATAATTCACACACACTGTCTACCTCACAACAGACATGAACACCATGTCATTACTACATGAAGAAGAAAATAACTCACTGATGGTCTTCGTCTCCATACAGGTGAAGAGATGCGATTTGCACTCAAGCTTGAGGCACAATCTGATTGGCTGTCAAGGTAATTGCGATAGTCATCACCAAACTCAAGAAGCCGGCGAGCTGCTTCAGAGTCGGCCAGTTCTTCACTATAAGGCTCACTCATATATTTCTCCTGCAATAACAAAAGTGAGTTTAATTAACACTCAACTGATTTATAAATGAATAAAAATTTAGTAGATAAAACCCAATTCATTTTTTACTGGAGAATACATGACAGCATGTACTGCGTTTCCAAAACACACACACGGAATTCTCTGTTGCATTCTGAATACTATATTACCTAAATTTTAACACACTAGGCAAAAAAGTGTCGAATTTATAATGTTTAACAGAAAAAACCTAAATCCATCAGATAATATCCAATTCGGTTTCTGAAGGAGAAAAACAAAGTACCTAACATAATAAGCATAATTACTGCAATCCAAAACATTCAAGCTAAAATCCTTCACCACATTGAAATATTTTTGTGTCAGATTTTTAAATAAATTTCAACATTACTATTATCTAGATCCCATCAGTAATAAGCATATTATTTCTTTAATGTTTACTGTAAACCTATGGCTGGTTATTCTCTGGTTAGTATTAAATTTTCTCCCTGATGATGACCATTAAATTCAAAACATTTAGCAGAAAACTGTAAGCAAATATAACAAAAAGGGTAAAGATGCAGTTGTTGCTGTTGACAACAAGAACATATGCAGGGGTAGCAGAGTAAAGCTCACTCATTCTTAACCTTAGTACTAAATGGATGTGAGCGGTTATCATCGTACCCTACCCCATCACCCCTAGGGAAAGAATCCCCGGTACCAATTCAATAAGACAGTAGGTGGGCTCCAAGACCAGTTCAGACATTTTGGAGAACAGAAGAATTCCTTGTCCCTGCCAAGAATCCTAACACAGATCTTCCAGTCATTATCTTTGTGACTACACTAAATATTCTACCCTCGCTCCCAACACATCCATATTTCCTCACACACACACTAAATACGTTTCACCTATAGACTGAAACGTCAAGTGACTTACCTGGTAGTTATCCCATGCCTGCTCAGAAAATGAGCTCAGCTGCTCCTCTCCTGCAACTGCACTGCTTTTTTCAATGTCACTATCACCTATCTTCACCCCTACAGTGACAGCACCTGCCACTGGCCCAAGTCTGAACACTGGCACCATATTCTGTTGCTGTAACCCATGTTCATCATCTGTTTCAGTTCCACTGGTGACATCACCTGTGATAGAATAGTGCAGCATTGCTGGGTCACTTGTAGCGTATCTCTCTGGTATCTTCCTCCCAGTTGTAGGCGTACCAGAGAAAGATCCTGACTTGAAAAGACTTCGTGATATGGTTCTTCTAGGACTAGTTTCTTCACTTGAATTATGAGACTTTGTCAAAGTGTGAGATGCATCAGGACTTCCCTCTGTGCCCGAACTGTGGTATGATTTGCCAGGTAAGCGTAACGCACTACCAGCACTGCTGCCCTCTGCACTTGAACTGTTTGGTGACTTGGGGGTTGACTGCAGTGAAGATGTCTTGTACTGTGTATCACTGCCGCCGGAGTGACCACCTGTCATGCCATCTGACCCAGATTCACTCTTCCGTCCCTGTGGACAAGTAGGACAACACTGTAAGGCATCAAAATTGCTAGATGTTAAAAGAAAAAAGCTGTCATTATTAATCACAAACCAAAACAGATTCACATTTTTCCATGAACTAAGAAAACCACTACATATTCAATTTTCCCTTAGCTAAATCAGTCCACAGTTTTACAGTGAGTAAGTATCATTATTGGGCTATAACACAAACCAGCAGGTGTTCTGCTTGCTTGATAATGATGACAAAGAAATTTCATAGTCACATATACTATTCATTAAAGTACCAACACAAACCACACCTACCAAATGGCACTAGTTCTTCTCATTAGAAATTACATGCATTCACCATATATTTTATTTTTCTCATAGACAATCACCTGGGGAAGAGGGAATCCAAAAATGTGCACAAAAAGTCACAAAACATGGTCAAAGGTGACAGCATGTTAAACAATGTTGAAAACAATCTGCTTCTAAGTTTAAACAATACCGTGTGTAATAATTCTACATCTTCAGATCAGTACACAACAAATTAAATTACCAGGCCATCAAAGTTTAAATTAATTTCCACATAGCTGTACTGGATGAACAATCAAACCCTGTACATAACACCTAGTGGTGGCAGCTGGGATAGCAGTCCGTATAGTAACTCGCTACACTCTGTACAGTCCGGAGCTCAAACCCTGGTAGGGGCAAAATTCTCCAGACTCATACACACTCGTCCCAAGGCCCACCCAGTTTCCCATACAATGTGTACTGGGTATCTTTCCCAGAGGTAAAGGGGCCAGGGAGTGGCATTGACGACCCACTTCTATCTGAGTAAGGATATTGCTATTCTTCTACCTCCCCTGACTGCCTGCTTGGTCATGTTATCGGACAGCCTTCATAGTACGTGGCACAAACATAACTCTTACTGAAACACCACATTCTAGACAAGGCTGAAGAGCATTCTGACCACTTCAAGCAACTATTTGAACATGTTTTAATTCAAAAAAAGTCCTGCAACTTGTCTACAAAATGTAGTTATGAGTATCACACGATACTAAAAACAATAGAACAATTTATCCCTAAATAGCTTTCAGAGAGTTTTCTTTATAATGGGGATGCAGTGTGTATTCAATGATGTAGGATTTTTATATATTATTTCGGGTTAATTACACAATCAACAATCATACATTAAACAGTACAAAATCAATGACATGAAATAAACACTTTGAGAACCTCAGTCAAGAATGATAGTATGCATGATGCCTTACATGGCACAGCTTTGGCACACAGTATGTGACATCAATTGCCACAAATTATCATTGTGCACCGACAATTTCTAACCATAAGAAAACAAAAATATTGATTACTGTTTTGACCACAATTGTGCTAAACCGGGTGCAAGTTCAGGAAGATCAAAAATTTTTGACATTAAAAGTAGGTTTCTCACTAAACTGAAATTAACTAAATATGGTATTTCACTAAATGGAGAGACGATGGATAAAAATGTCATTGTAAGATGGCAAACTATATGCAGGATAAAAAAATCTGCCAATGATAATTTTTTAAATTGTGTTAATTCACTGTTGGAGGTTAAAATTTGTAAGGAGATCTGCATACAGAAACTGTGCTCAAGACAGTCAGTAGGAATATCTAAACTCCTGTCATAAACCTGACAAACATGGTGTTTGGATGTTCAGTTTGGAATAAGACATCAGACATTGTCTTAGAATACACATAAAGAAGAAAACCCAATTAGAAAACACAGAGGAATAGTAAATTTCTACACATAACTTCTCGTATGTCATCTACTATAAATCCGCAGGATAAGTAAGGTAAAGGGCGTAGATTTCAAAGGAAAAATAGGTACAGTACAGGAATCATCAATTTACCACGCACTGTAATAATAAAAAAAGAATAAACACTGGTGTAGCATATTTATTTAATTAATATACCAACAAATGCACATATATTCATTTAATGATCTAAAATTCACATTAAAACACTTAAAACGCTCCTACATGTTCTGATCATATGATCATCCTCAGGGAGCATACACTGCTCCTTGCTAAAGTTATAGTTTAAAAACGCTCAGTGATTTACATCGTTACGTTGAGTTGGTGCTGTGGCAGCATGTCTTGTGTACTGTGTGAGTCGTATACTGTTCAGAATGAGCCTGGCTATGGATATGCGTTGTGCGACGTATAGCGTGAGTCTCGTGCTATACATCACACAACGCACATCCATATCCAAGCTCATTCTGAACAGTATACGACTCACACAGTACACAAGACATGCTGCCACAGCACCAACTCAACGTAACGATGTGAATCACTGAGCGTTTTTAAACTATAACTTTAGCAAGGAACAATGTACACTCTCTGAGGATGATCGTATGATCGAAATATGTTGGAGCATTTTAAGTGTTTTAATGTGAATTTTAGATCATTAAATGAATATATGTGCATTTGTTGATGTATTAATTAAATAAACTACAGAATGCACAGTATAACAATAAAGAAAACTGGTGCAGCAGTTATTTTTTAAGTGAGAAGCCACATTTGAAAATAAAGCTTCACAGCTCCTCAGAAATAACTCGCATGCGAGGCCCGTCTGGCTGTCCAAAATGACTTCAGCTACACATGACCTGCCACCATATCATGACTCATGACGCACATTTTATATGTTTCGGCACACTTTAACACCTGCTTAAGATACACACACACACACACAAAAACACAGTGTTAGCTTCTTCATCCTGAAACACATTACCCTGAAGCCAAACTGTCCCAACATACTAATGTAGATAATGTTAGAAACATCACATATTTATGTTAATAAACAAAACATATTTTATACTTTCAAGTGTAAATCCATGTCTTAATCATAATACCATATACTGTATGGCCTTCCATGACAAAATAATGTGTACGTTGCAGCACTTTGTGTTGAAATGTTAATTTCTGAATACTATCCTGTGTTCTAATAAGACATTTGCATGTTACTAACAGTGGGAATAATGCAACATTCATAAGCCTCCAAATTTTGGGCTAAACTTGAGAAATAATGTACCAGTTAAATGAAACATTTCATCATACATGTCTCATATATCATACAACATACAGTTTTGTAAAATGCTGAACATGTGAGGAAATGAAAGCACAGCATTTCCTTCACAATACTTACGATAGTCCTTTTGCGAAGCCGAAATTTACGTCTGGAGAGAGAGCCATTACGAGAACCAGACCCCTCTACAGCACGCGCCACAACTTCATCAATGGTTATTGATGGCAGATTTGCACCGGACCCTCTCTTCCCTGAAGGTGACGTGGCTGCTAGCATTTGATGCAAGGCCGATTCTGATATTGAAAAGTTGGCGAGAGGTTCACTTCCTGCATGTGATGTGCCGTTTGCAAGCTGTGAAATACCAGAAACACTCCATGGACGCTCTCCAGTGACCTGTCGACGTTTATTTCTTAACACCACCTGATGAACAGAATACACATTAGTTACAACTCCTACATTCATACATAGTTGAATGTTGCAAAGGAAATGCTGTCTGTAGTTAATTAAGTACCACACTCCAAAGGCATATGGGGTAGAGGTATTACTCCCAAGCATTCTTAACCTCAGCATTTGATGGGAGGCGAGTACAGGAAAGCTGTTTAGGTTAAAATGTAGGCTGAAACTAACATGAAAAACTTTATCTTGCAAATGATTCTCCCTTTCAACAAGAAATACTTCTCAAAATGGTTACTTTACTATTGTTTTGACTGATTTCATGTCCACTGAATGACAGTTAAATTGTATGACATTCACTTCCAAACAATGATTCCAATTTAACAGAAACCACTGTACATAACACAGCAATGACCTCCAAAGACAGATAGACACATACGGGGAAGTAAATCAAACAGAAATTATGGTTCTGTTAAAATTTTTGTATGGTAGATATAAATATCAAGCACTTAAAAAGTTTCTGAAGCCTGAAACTAGAAGTCATACAAGAATGCAGTTGGCATCAAAATTCCAATCACATGACAGGACATGCATACTTTTGTAATTTTTTTAAAATGATCTCCATTATGCTCAATGTATGTCCTCCAGTGCTTCAATAATCCCCACCTTCCTTGTGAGAAAAATTCCTTTAGCTACACACATATGCACTTAAGCCTTTAACCTTTATCCTACCGAAGTGGGTAGTTAAATTCTAGCACATGGTTTAGCAAAAATATAAGTGCTATTTGAACAGAAAGAGATAAAATTATGAAATAAACACAATTTTGTAGAAAATAAAACAATACGCAGCATGTCTTCCAAATGTTGTTCAATTTCCTTGTGCCTGAATATATAAAATGAATGTCTAGAGGTGTATTCCTAAGTGTTGGCATGTGAATGCAGTCTTTTATGGTTAACCCATTCAGGATAGGTGCAGGAACACAAACACCTGATGGCTGAAATCAGGAAATACTGATCACCTGCTTACTGTTGTACATTACAGAAGTACTACATATTTTGCACTTAACCCTTCCCTTAAATAACCCAAAAATTTTAGAAGAGCACAATATAAATATCCAATATGTAACACCATACCAGCACAGTGCCTGCCTTGCAAGTTAGAAAATCACACCTTCCTGGTAAACATTTGGAGGTGTATACCGCAAAAACATAACATGAATGTCACTCAGCATGAAAATACAAAACATTATTACAACATGAACAACAGTTAGCCAGACCAGCTGCAATAGAAGCCATACTAGCTTAACACAATGCCATAAACAGCACATACAGTAAAATGTAAATGTACAAAAACCATCCTGAAAGGGTTAAATATATGCAACTCTTACTTTGCTAGTACTGTGTTCAGGAGAGAGTGGGAGACTTCTTTCTGCCACAGGAGTTGTTTCTTGATCAAGTATTGCCTCAGCTGAACTAGCAAAACCACCCGCAAGAAGTTCAAGTTGCCGACAAGTAGCCACGCTACCAGTGAGCTCCTCCGAGGTTTGCGATTCCTTCTCCTCATCAGAGTCACCAGTTGTATACTCACCACTGGCATCACAGCTGTCTGCAGGCTGTAATCATATATAAACACCACAACAAAAATGACTTTCACTCTCTCTGTCTCTGATAGCAATTAGCAAGCAGAAGCAAAATTCAGTCATGGACTGCTGTTCTTTTAGAACTGTTATGTTCTTTGAACATTACTGATGGCTGGGATTTGGAGATAATAAGCCAAATTTCATTTTACATGCTCTTTTCATTAAGTGGATAAAAGGCATGGCTAAAGGAACATAATGAACATTTGTCCATGTTTCCTTTCTGCGAGTGCCCAATAAGCTGCAATGAACTTTAATATCCAGAGTACTTAAAAATGTCAAGCATAATTAATTTTTATGCATACCAGTGAACTGCAATGTCTACATGCCATGAAGTTCATCACATTTATCAAAACTGTTCAATGTATAAAAAAATCAATGCATGTGTGCCAATAATACCTCTTATTTTCAATACCTTTGATGGGGCAAAAGTAAAACAATTTCTGACACCATAAAGTGTGAACAACTTTATAACAGTGAATTTCCATTTGTAACAGATGAACACTAAACTCAATGAAATATGCAAGAGCACGACGAGAAATTTAATAGATGGAGCACACTTGTCCAATCTTGCTGCACATTAAAACATGCTACATGCCAAAATAATGTCATCAAATAACTGGAAACAGGTACATATCGTCAAACCTTCAGCACGGTTGGATGATTCACGAACCAGTGGTTTGTACAGTACTGCAAAAGTGTGAAGCTGCAGCAAGCCTGATATGAGAACAATGCTCAAGACATACTGGTAGCACAATTCTGCTGTTATGTTCTCATAATGAGAATGACAGTCAGTTGGGCAAGGCTAATTAAAGAGGATGAGGAAGGACAACAGAAGCGGCGGCGGTGGTGGTAGTAGTGAGCTACTGAAAGCCTTGTAGTACCACATACTTAATTATAATACCAAAGAAGCCACCGTGGCATATTTCAGACATTAATGCAACTCACCTGCAACACAGACTTCGAATCCAGCCACTGCCTGATGCGAGTATACTTGGCTTGTGAGTTTCCGGAAATCTTCCCCACATCACTGAACACAAGTGGTTCAAACTCTCTGGATGCCTGTGCAGTTGCAGGCATCTTGTCTGGTGATGCTTCTTCCCGGACCATTTCTTCGGCCTGACTGACAAGCCTGTGTATTGCTTCCAGGCTATTTCTTCCTGGAGAGCCTTTTGCTTTCCTTGTCTCATCAGTTTTGTTGGTAGATTCATTCTTGCCATTCAGAATCATGTCATTACTCTCACTGTTGTTGTTTGCTGCATTTTCTAACCCACTCCCAAAGTCCAGTCTCATAACAACTGAATTCCTCTTACTAGCACTCAGTCTTCTGACAGAAGCTGATTCTGATGCAGACCCAGACCCATCACTAATTCCATTCACTCTAGCAGGAGATACACTGCCTTGTTTATAGGTCCATTCATCATCAGATGAATCCTCAACAGACTTTGTCTCTGCAAGTCTTCCTTCCTCTGCTGCACCCATGTCTTCCCTAGCAATATCATGATCAGAGTCTGTGTCATGGTGCTTTATATAGAATGTGGCACAATTTGGACCCTTACGGTTAGAAGTATTGAACTTGGAAATATCTTCCTGGGAATGGCACAGTAATAATGACCCTGTTCCAGAACTGAAAGAGGCAGCCTTTCTTCTACATATGAATCCTTCCTCATGGCCACCATAATGGTTATCGTTGACATCAGTGCCACCAGTTCCTCCTCCTCCAATTCTAGTACTAGCTTTATGAAACACCATTTCACTACTGGGAGTGTTGGCTGTGGAACGCTTCCTCTGGTGATGACACGGCTTCTTCAAGTCATGTGATGGGCCAACCATGGTACCTGATGAATCCACTTCCTCACAGCAGCACTCTCCCATAGCTTCCTCTTCTACACTGTTGTTGTGAGCTGGAACTGATGATTCTGCAGATGGTTGACTTGTGTCCATCACACACAGCTCTTGAAAATCATCCTGCAGTCATAACAAAGAACTATCAAAAAGTAGTACGTACAACTATAATGCAGTCACAAACAGCCACATGAATTTAGTTTCATATTCAATCCTGCAGCTGGACTTACTTCTACCAAAGAAACCCATTTCGGTATCAAGTGATGAACACTTCCAGTCCCTATAAACGGATGCAGCCTTGTTTTTCTGGTTTATCTGAACAGTGAGTGCTATGTTGACTGCATAGGTTATATAGTGCAACATGTGAAAGCAAGTTACTAAATTTGAAAAAGAACTGCACATCGCATTCAGGCCTATGTTTAAGGCATTACTTCATAATTTTCCTCAAAAGGATAAAAACTATAAAAAAAAAAGTCACGACCAATGGCCTCCCAACCAGATTCTAACACAAGCTATGTGAATAAAATTCACGATGAAAACCACTATACAGCACCATTCAGAAGTAAATATTGATGCCATCATTGTAGAGAACAGTTGTCAAATATTCATTGTTAGGCATGAGGAATAATGCCACAAAACCTGGTTAAAAATTAATGAGGAGTTGAAGTTTGGGGTTATCAAGGCAGTGAATATTCTGGGACATGAAGCCATGTAGTCTGAAATATAGGCATCAACATTTCAGAGGAAACTGCATGCCTTTATATTCAGAGTAGGAGGAAGCTGCACTAACAATGACAGCAGAAGTTCCCCTTACAACATCAGTCTCAATCATAGCAACCCACAATACATACAAGAAGACAGTAACCACATTATTACATTCTGGATAAGGGTTAAAGCCCAAGATATGGATGCCTGACAACAAACAAAGATAACACAACTTTAATAGCAGGAAAAATAAAAAGAACACGTCAGCTCATACAGAGCTACAATGACCACCAACTCCACACTTAGCAGTTGAGTCTTGAACCATATCTCACTATACAAATAGCCCAAGTAAAATAATACAAATCTGGCAGTCAGGAATGTCACACTATTCAAGTATCAGTTCATTTGTAATGTTAAAGGATGACTTCCACACTGGGAAGGGAGGCAGCATGTTTCTCTAAATGCTGGTATGTATACACCAGTGAATCCAGCACCACATCCCACAAAACTTAATTCTTCACAAACGGAGCTTTGTCAACCAGAAATCTTGAATATCTCCTTTATCCATAATGGGTGATTTTAAAATAAATATGTGAGAAAACACCGGACGATATGCACAATAACCTAATAACTCAACTTCCCTAAGGCAATCTTATTGCACTACTTGACGTTCATAGGGCTGTCCATCGTAATATTATTTCTACAGTAAAACGAACTAGATGCACCAATGTATCAAATTTATTTTATTTTGGAATGACACTCTACATGTTTCGGACGGTCTTTCCGTCCATCATCAGGAGTTCAAGACTGTACATATGGTAACAGCCATTTGTCACACAGATACTGCCGTCTGCTTGCAAATGCCTGTTGCTGTACGTACAGTCTTCAACTCCTGATGACGGACGGAAGGACCGTCCGAAAAATGTAGAGTGTCATTCCAAAATAAAATAAATTTGATACACTGGTGCATCTAGTTGGTTTTACTGTAGGAACTTATCACACTATGTATCTTCCTTTTGCAGCAGAAAGGGTTTATAAATATTTAGACTAAACAATACCCCAAAACCACATGCCAATTTGGTACCTGTGGTTAGTATCACCAGCGGATATGGTGCAGTTACGTCATTAGTTCTGGGGGGGGGGGGGGGAAAAAAAAATAAAAGAAAATATTTTGTTAAAAATTTACTTGGAAAAAATTTCCCAAAAAAATTTTAATGCTACT
>Ga0131853_10013997_pt1 | contig 14696 bp, 10 predicted proteins | sample TergutLab28metaG_FD_92764 | JGI IMG/M metagenome (GOLD analysis project Ga0131853, IMG submission 92764) | Labiotermes labralis P1 segment gut microbial communities from Petit-Saut dam, French Guiana - Lab288 P1 (version 2) (version 2) | ecosystem: Host-associated > Arthropoda: Insects >... | reverse complement strand
TATTACTTACTTACTTACTTACTTACTGCATGGTGCAGAGTCCTTCTTGAGAAGCTAACTGGTTTGCAGCTAGTCAAGAAATTCCCCGCATTTCACGGAACCCGAAGGTTCATTACCGAACTCACAAGCGTCCGCCACCTGTCCCTATCTTGGGCCAGCCCAATCCAGTCCATATACCCACATACCACCTCCTGGAGATCCATCCTAATATTATCCACCAATCTACGCCTAGGTCTCCCCAGTGGTCTATTTCCCTCCGGTTTCCCCACCAAGACCCTATACACCCCCTTTCCTCACCCATACGCGCCACATGCCCAGCCCATCTCATTCATCTCGATTTTATCACCGGCACAATATTGGATGAGGTGGACAAATCATTTAGCTCCTTGTTATGGAGTCTCCTCCATTCCCCCGTTACCTCGTCCCACCTAGGTCGAAATATTCTCCTCTACACTATATTCTCAAACACCCTCAGCTTTCTTTCCTCCCTCAATTATATATATATATAGAGAGAGAGCTTTTGTTGGTCTGTGTAATAAACTGTACAAGATACACAGTACTTACATCAACATACATAAAAATTTGTAATAAGTACAGTGAATGCAGGTTTGTGCAAAACATCCGGACTTTCGAATTAACTAAACATCAGCATGAAGGGACCAGTGAACTCATTTTTAAAGTAGAAAAGAGATTTATGACTTTCTGCAGATAAAATTATCGTAAGATATTTTGAAGTACGTCGTAATTTTTCTGATTGCTTTACAGAAGAAAAATATGTGCCGCGGCAAACAATGCGAATCCTGGAATTGGTCAATGAAAAGCTCTTAGGGTATAAGAGGGTCGTAAAATTCTGTCGACCTACTCAGTTCCTTAGAGCAGGCTGTTTATGGGTGCCAAATCTCATCACTTCACGTAAAACAGACGGACGACAGAAGAGGGCGGCTGACTGCTATAAATGGCAACACAGATGCATTTCAGTCACTGTTCCGTCCAAAATCTCTGTCATAATTTTTGCCGAGTGTCACAAAGTGTAAGTAACCTAGCCTTACATTATTTCCCATTTTTCGCTTTCTAAGAATGGATTTTCCATATTGATGTACTTAAAGGAGCAGCGAAAATAGATTGGATAATGAGGGCCCCCCCCCCGCGCTTTGCCGTTAGCAAGACACTAATTCTTATTACAAGATACGTGAGATAAAGCTACCTAGATCGAATTGCTTTAAGTCGCTCTTCCACATATTTGCGACAATCAGTTTCAGAAATAAGCTTAGCGCAGCCATGTTTATGTTTATGTAACAAATTGGGAAGCCCAGAACGTATTTCCGTTAAACATTGAACGTCTAGTGGTTGTTTTATATACCACGAGATTTAAAATCCAAAAAATTCTGCTTTCTTCACACGGATTGAAGTTGTGTGTTGTTTCATATTGTTCTCACAACAAACTGCTCCTATTTCCCTACAGAGCATTTTTTGGCTGTTTTTTTCTATATAAACGAGACGGAGAGTGTTTTCTGTGTAGTACGAACTGAGTCTTGAAATACATTTCTAGAGTAAAACGGACTACATGCACCGATGTATCAAATTTATTTTATTTTGTAGTAACACTCTACATGTTTCGGACGGTCATTCCGTCCATCATCAGGTGTTAAAGACTGTACATACAGCAACAGGCAAATGCCTGTTTCTGTATGTAAAGTCTTGAACTCCTGATAATGGACAGAAAGGCCGTCCGAAGCATGTAGAGCATCATTCCAAAATAAAATAAATTTGATACATCGGTGCATCTAGTTGGTTTTTCTGTAGAAATAATATTACGATGCACGGTCCTATGAACGTCAAATCTCGAAATACAGTTCGTAATATTGGTAGTCTTTAAGATTTTACTTGATTTTGGATAATTTTATATGACTTTGTCATACTTGATATTTTGTTTGAAGTCAGGAAACACCGAAGGCCTGTTTGCATGAAGTATTACTCTCGTCCTCATTCTATAGTTTGGCTGGTTCTTTGATACAACCGCCCTTTTCACACATACTTTTGAAAGAACGCTTTCTTTTGCCGTAACCTTTGTTAATAAATAAAAGAGAAATTCAGATTTATAAACGTTGGAGCACAGATACAGTTGCATTTTAGAAAATCCCAATCAATCGCCTGAACACGTTCGTAATACTTACAGATGTCATTACAACCGGTATTTCACCTATGCTTCTACACTTCTTTGTTGCGATGTATTTGACAAAAAAGTTTGCTCGACCAGGTTTTTGCATGAATCTTTTGTACTTAATCGTGATTTGACTGAGATCACTCTTGCTCGAGTGTTGAGTTACGATATTAGTAACACGTGCTATTTATTTGGAGCTCCGCTTCTGCAAAACAGCGCCAAATTCTCGCTCCGAGCAAGTAGCCTTTGGGCCAAGAAACGCGTTGTAGAAGTGTGACAAATTGTTCAGGCTTATTCGAATTACTTGCCTTCTCTCAAGTAATTAATATCCTGTGTTGAAAGGCGTATTACTCTGCTTTTCTAATTAATGATCACTAGATAGGTTGAAGCTTTAAATGAATGAGGACAACGACTTGAGTCGCTCTTGCTAGGAGTAGTAAAACCGTAGATTTCGCAGTAAAGTTTCATATAAAGCCCTACTGCCGTGTTGGTTTGCCTGGAAATCCCTCTCTAATGTGTGGTATTAGCCTGCCCATTGTCTTACTGCTAACATCGTACATATAGGGGATATACACAGACAATAGGCACATTAGTGATACAGGGTGTCGCTCACGACAACAGAGTTATAACACTATATTACAAACCGCAGTTCAATTGGCTCAAGTAGTGACTGAAAGTGACACAACTTCCTCAAATATGTAACAGGTAAAGGAAATGAGGCATTTTATGTACCTTTTTGAGGTACATTTGTTTAATTAATTTTTTGCATTTTACGCGTTCAGCAGAACGTAACTGAAAAACAAAAGCTTATAGCTGTTTTAGTGCGAGGTGTATTCCATTTTGAGGTGTAGTTGTTCTTAAGATGAAGAACTCTCGAGATGTACGCTTTGTAGATAATTCTTTACATTATATGACACACATTTAACCAAAACGAATAAATACTTCTGACTAAGTAAACAATTTATTATCCAACTAATGTAACAATAAATAATTCGTAGATATATTTAAAATTATGAAATATTTAAAACATGTCGAAGCACTTTTAAATATTTTTTAAATATTAATTATATATATTAATCATATATTGGTGCATTAATTAGATAATAAAGTGTTTAATTGTCGTTGATGCACGGTGCAAACATGAAGACTGCTGACTAAACGTAAGAAACTTTGATATATAAAAACTAAATATTGCCAGTAATAACACATTTAAAAGAAACGAAAAAACAAGTACTTTTTGATTGACACTCCCCTTCCTAATCAAAATGACACCTACGTGCAGGAGACATGTATTTAAAGACCAGGGAAGTGAAAATACACGAACACAATTGGTGGAAAAACTTTGTTGAAGAACGGAGTATTGAAATAGACCATACAATAATAAGCTTTATTTAAATCAAAATATGGTCAGATGGTCAGTCAGTCAGACATAACGTGTTTGTATTACTTAGATGTAAGGTGCAGAAGAGCACGGCGGTGGAAATTAACCACGGCGTTGAATTTTGTATGAAGTGTTCAGGTTCAAAGTTCGGCACACAGAATAACACACACATATTTTTCCACAGAGCATTTGGAGTCGCTATAAAATACACAGCAGTAGTAGTCACAAGTACTGGGGAAGTAGTTCAGTCGTAGTACGAGCAGCCAGTGTTTTGAAAGTCTTCCTGCTGGCTCTGCTCTCCCTTTACCACATTCGAACAACAATCGGATGTTCGCTGAAGTTCCGTATGGCAACAGACGCTTTGCAACTGACCGATTCCAGACGGGAGGATTCCGTACCTCTTGTGTCACACTTTAGAAGATAAAAACGTTATATGTACCTTTAAATACGAACAAGGTTAATGATAACAATGTCCATTGGCATGTCGCACTTTACGATGCCCATCCTAGACCCCTTTCTCATTTTAGTGCCACTACTCGCAGATCTAGGAGCCGGGATAGCGTAGTCGGTATAGCGACTCGCTACGAGCTGGACGGTCCGGGGATCGAATCCCGGTGATGGAGATGTTTCCAGCACCTGTCCAGACCGGTTCTGAGGCCCACCCAGCCTCCTGTACAGTGGGTACCGGGTCTTTCCCGGGGGTAAAGCGGCCGGGGCGTGGCGTTGACCACCCACCCCATCTAGAGCCGAGGTTAAAGAAAAGTAGAGCTATACCTCTACTCCCCTCTGGGTCTTCGTGGCGTGTTCTAGGGTGAACTTTTAACTTTACTCGCAGGTCTCATTCGAGAAACATTACGATAATCCTTAGTTGGAGGCGGTCCACCAAGACCTTCTGTTCGTACTCATGATATTAAATGAAAATTGCTTACGCAAGGTGCATACTTTCAGTAGGTCTACTGAACGATCAGTGGCACCACTAATCATCACGTGTCACCAGTTGCCCCAGTCTTTATAATTAGTGGCAATGATGATTTCAGAAAATCGGAAACTTCAGGAATAAGTTATTTTGTTTTTACCCCTTTTCGTGTGAAAGTATATGTACGCGTGCGAATAATTCGCACGTAGAAACAGTAAAAATAATTAATGTACAATAATTACAGAATCTTAATCTTTATAACCGTTAAAAATTTATTTAATGTTTGATGCTGGGTAGTTTCTTTCGGACGTAAGGGATCATAAGCAACGTGCACGTAAGAAACAAAAGTTTTCTGGCAGGTATAAATAGGGGAGGGGAGGGGGAACGTTTATATCGAAAGTCCTCTGTATATTGGGGGCCAAGGGAAATATGAGGGTTGTTTGTCCGTACATCTTCCTCATGAAATAAAGTGAAATGCCAGCTTGATGCAACGAGGTGATTTTGTTGATGTATTCTTAGCTCTACATGTTTCGGGTACATACGACCATCATCAGGAGCATTAGATGTTAAGTTGAAGCGTAAGGTTTTCTGCACCGAGTTTTGGGATGGGTGGTGGTCTTGAGAGCCGCTGCGTGGGTCGCGTGTACGGTGCGGATGGTGCTGTCGTCGCACGGCACCATCCGCACCGTACACACGACATACGCAGCGGCTCTCAAGACCACCACCCATCCAAAAACTCGGTGCATAAAACCATATGCTGCAACTCAACATCTAATGCTCCTGATGATGGGCTTATGTACTCGAAACATGTCGAGCTAAGAATACATCAATAAAATTGCCTCGTTGCATCAAGTTGGCATTTCACATTATTACATGAAATATGTTAGTTACTCCTGAACTTTGCCTGCGGCAGCACTCTCACTTTTAGACGTTAGCCTTTTTCCTTAAAACAGTTTTTGAGAGGGGATTAATATAAACATCAGAAAGTGCCATCACTGCCGAATCATAAGCTTACTAAAAATGTCTATATTGAAAAATCATCCATTCGGTAGTTCAGTGGATCATGATGTCGCAAACGTTACCCTACTAGTATGTGATGACGATGATGATGCAGGTCCATTTGAAGAAAGAATTTAAAATTGCAACTTTTTTCTTCAAATAAAATTGGCCCTAGTCCTACGTTAAGCAGAACGAATCAACATAAATCTGGCGACCCTGCGTTTGCACAAACTCAGCTTAAGATTTCATCAGAACTCTTTGAGCAATTTCGGAGATGTAGCATGTAAACATGCTTTAACGGCTGGTTCTTTTTGCATTTCCGTCTATCTTCCCCGCGGAACGCATACTGTTCAGGCAGAGCTCGGTAAACGTAGCCCCACACACGCGAGTTCCTATGGCTTTCGGTGACGGGTCGAGGAATGTTAATTGAGCCCCGTTCGTTATGGAAGTTTTCCATACTTGATGAATATTGGTCCGGGTTCCGTACATTTTTTGCTGGAATTTTCCAGTAAATAGCAGGTACGATCACTGGAACCGAGGCTAAAAGGAAGCTTCTGCCCTTCATTTTAAACTTAGTTACATCCACTTTTTTTGTGACTGACTGATTGACTTGCTGACTGACTGACTGACCGACCGACCGACTGACTGACCTACTGACTGACTGATTGACCGACTGACTGACTTACCGACCGACTGGCTGACTGACTGACCGACGGACCGACCGACTGACTGACTGACGGACTGACTGACCGACCGACCGACTGACTGACTGACTGACCTACCGACTGACTGACTGACGGACTGACTGACCGACCGACCGATCGACTGATTGGCTGACTGACTGACCGACCGACAGAATGAATGATAAATAGATTTGCTGACCAAATGTCAGATTTGCGAACCAAATTGATGGCTGACTGAGAGGCAGGCTATTTTGACTAAGTAACAGACTGACACTTTGACTACTAGATTGACTCAGCAACTCACTGATTTTTTACGAAGAAGTTGACTGTTACATGGTTTTAATCACAAACAAACTGACTTACCCACTCACTGTTTCACTCACTTGAACGTGGTCTCCGTGCCACGTAAAAGTCCATGTTTTTTAGCATCCTTTCAGCAAACCCTCTGTTGAATCGAATTAACAGTAGGGGAGCGTGAACTAAATGTTAATCCTTATTTGCAACAAGATTATCTTATTTGTTCTAGATACGATTTTCGTGTAAAAATGCTTATGTGAACGCTGTAAGCCCATCTGCACTCCGTTATTACTCGTAGTAATCACAGAATCTGATATTCATAGAGTAATTCCATTAACTTCTCATATGTGGGAAACACAAAACAATAGTTTGAAGACATCAAATCGTCTGGAATCATGTATAATATAGCCTTTATACAAATGAGATAGGTTTTTAGTAAACAATAGGGAGTTGGGGAAGAGGCTGATCCCTTTGTTACATCGCTACGTTGACGCCCTTTGTTCTACCCATCATGACGTGTCTGTTCTGAAACAGAGCGCCACAATGCTGGTTCATTTTTTTCTGTTTACTTTCCTTTTCTGTTTGCAGAAATAATTCTAGGCTTCCCAGACCCTTTAAATTTTACTTGGGACCGCTTTAATTACTCTCTCCTTCGGGCTGTGGTACGCCTGAGCGGAACAGAATGGAAGTTACTGCATTCGGAGATGAGTTGGTAGATTTCCAAAAAGGACAGTTTCTTTCGAAAGCCTTTAGTAATGTGGAGTTCGGTGTAAGTACCATTGGTTACATCACAAAGAAACACTGTGACTATACAAACCGAATTTCAGCACAACTAACATAAAATCTGCCAACATCCGTGAGCGAGTTCAACAGGTACCCTTGAGATACATCTTTATAAAAATACCATCTCCTTCCTTCTCCTAAAAGTCATCACTCCAAGAAATGGTGGGCCAAAAATCTGTAGGCACTTGTTACTCGCTTGACACCGAGCAGGTCCATGTAGCATGACAATTTAGTTTGAATTTCTAATAGAAGATCGGTTGTAATAGCGCGCATTGATTTGGCTTTCCTCAGTCTCTCCAGAAAAAGTCGTTACGTTAGCTTTCAAACAGGCTGCTTGCACATTCATACACAATCGCTTGTTATGAGCAGCTACCCTATTTTTCTGTGTTACACACACACACACAGTTTTTTCCCCAGGACTTGAAATGCATTTTTCATCTCAGCTAACTAACTAACAACTCCTGTAATAAATTCCGTTCTGAGAATGTAACAGCTCCTCAGCTAATCAAAAAATTTCCCGCATTTTGTGAAAACCGGATTTTCATTACCGCACTCACGAAGGGCTGCCATTTTATCCTCTCTTGAGCCAGATCCATCCACTTCATAACCCTCCATCCTACTTCTAGAAGATCCATTTTAATATTATTCTCCCATATATTCCTAGATCTTCCAAGCGGTCTCTTTTTCGCCGGTTTCGCTACCAAAACCCTTTATGCACATACACTGTCCCCATACGTGCTACGTGCCCAACCCATCTCCTTTATTTGATCAGCCTAATAGTACTTAGTGAGAAGTACGTATCATAAGTTCATCGTTATCCAAGTAATGGATAGTTTTTAAGAGGGGACGAAGCAAAGAGATTTAAACGTACTTACGGACCTGAATGAGCAAATGAGTGTGAGAAGTAGAGATGTGCTTAGTTGTAACAAACATCCTGCCCATTAAGAGGTCAGTAACGTTGTCTCCTATAACAATTAGGTTTATATGCTGCTTTTAAAAAATCGAGGTGTTAGGGGTGTAGTTTTGTGTTGAATAAATTGATTTTAGTAACAGGTCGCAGACACACTGTTGTAAGCGAACATCAGGTTGCCGTATTGTTTTGCATGCTGTGCACAAATTGCGCAAAGTGAACGTTTGTAGTTGGGGGGGGGGGGGAGTTCCTTTCCATCCGTCTTTTTCTCTCTCTCTCTCTCACTCACTCTTTTCACACGTTTTCATTTGCAGAGTTTCGAAACGAGCTGCTATTAAATTTGGTGTTAGGTGTCTGCGCCATAAGTCGTCTGTAGTGTTTAAATTTGATCTTTTTTCGTCGCTTAAGGCCGTTCTTTGCGTTTTACGTGGCACTTAAACGGCGTTTCATAACTTTACTTAAATAAAGCTAATCGTGCCAAGTTTCTGTAGGCATGTCGTGTAACAGAATATATCATTAATTTATGCAACGTAAGTATGCAATATGTGACACCGTGAATATTGAACAAAACAGAAGGTAAACGCTTTATGACTGTGCCATATTCTCCTGTGTTCCATTAGCTTTGCAATGTTCATTTCTTCCTTCAACGAGTGACAATGAAGACCGATGTAATTACTTAAAATCGTTAAGAAATCACGTCCATAATTGAGATAAATTTTGAAGTGTGTTTTGGCAAAATTATATAAGGTGAAGTGTGTTGAAATTTGTTCGTTTGCTTGATGGTATGTGTAAGTGATAAATAGATATGCATAACTTCTTTACATAGTTGGTTATGTTATTCCTTGCCCAGTTCATCTGTCGCCCCTCATTATGAATCACTCGTCACCCAGTACGTACATATTTGTTGGGTGTTTATGAGCTTTCATAATATAAGCGGCTTCATGTTTTAAGTTGTGGGCTTAAAAAGCTGTCCTAAGTCTGTTTCATACCAAATAAAATGACTTTACCCAAATTCATATTTGAGGTGTAGTAACTGTTTGTGGTGTGTGTCTTCAAGAAGCACTTGTTCATTACATATTCGAATAAAGAAAATATAATATCCCAGTGAGAAGCAAGGTTTATAGAGCTGTTTATAAACAGAATTGACACGTGCGAGCGGCTCCAAAGGTGCAACCATCTCCAAGGGAAGCTAATAATTGTGTTGTAGAATTTGAAAGTCCATTTGGACCTAGTTCTGTCGTTCCGCCCCTAATGAGAGTCTACCCTTTTATATTCTTTGTGCTTATCCAGTACGTATGCTTAGTAAGCCGTAGCGTTAATGAACCCTGAATTATGTAAGATGTAGCAACAGTTATGGTCTCTTGGGACGTGACGCCGTGTAGATAGGACCTGCTGCCTGTTCTTATACTCTGAAGATGAAGGAGGTCCTTGTTTACATGAAATTTGATGGTCCTTAAAATTCTCGGAGTTTTCTTAGAACAAGTGAAACTATTTCGGAGATTCGCGGGACAAGCTGTTATTTCGTGCGCGATAAGGCCTTTGAACAAAGCCGAAAAGAGCCGTAAGTAGCCGAAAGTTCGCAGTACGAAAGGTGACCACTAGCTGAAGTAAAAAAGAAAACAATTCTACCATTAAACATACTGATTATGTCATTGCATTTGAGGAACTTGTAAGGACACATTGGATTGCTTTACCCTGAAGTTGAAGACAGTAAGGTCCTTAGGAATACTGGGTACTGTTTTTCGAACAACGGCCTGACATCCAGAAGGCTTTAATATCAAGCAACACCGCTGTAAACATCTCAAATCTCGTTTCGCGCAAGATGTTTGACTAACTTTTCCCGCAGAATGAAAGTTACATCAATATCTTCGATTAAACAGGGACCAATGTACATGTATGCGCCCATCCTCCCACCCATATATATGTGTGACAATTTCACTTAATTCATACTCGTCTCGGATAAAGTCACACACAAAATTGACGTGTGATCACGTGTAACGGCTTCGAAGTTTTCGTAATAGTTTTTCCTTTGCAAAGTAGGACCCAAATGACAAAATTCTAAAGTTTGTACTTAAATACAAGCCAAAGGACACAAACAAATTTATGTCTGTAGATTCTTTCAAGAAGTCTGTAAAGTTCGAACAGGCATAAGCCGTGAATTGCAGTAGCAGTGGTGGTGGTGGCGGCGGGTAGTAATAATACTATAATATCTAGGAAGTGTGTCATCCCCGTTGTGTGTGTGAAACTAGGAGAAGGTATGTAGTCAAACACAACTTAATCACTGAGGTGTATTTAATGACTTTGTGATGGAAACAACTACATGTTTCCATCACAGTCATTAAATACATCTCAGTGATTAAGTTGTGTTTGACTACATACCTTCTCCTAGTAATACTATAATAGTAGTAGTAGTAGTAGTAGTAGTAGTAGTAGTAGAGTATGAGGTAATTTAGCATCTTTGTATTACCTGGTGAGTCTATGTGGTGCCGAACGCCATAAGGTACAGTAAAGCGGAAGAGATCTGCTGTGGTCTGTTACAAATTTCTGTAACCAGCTTTGCTTCAGATGGTGGAGTAAAGTCGGTACGGTGGTATTCGAACCGGGAGTATTCCAGCTACGAGTTGCATGAAGTTTAAGTCTGCTATACAGTCTTATGCAGTAGGTTGCCCAAAGGTGGTATTATGTGGACTGACTAAGATGGTTATAACCCTTTGGAATGTAACGTTAATCTAAATAATCTATAAAATTTAGTTCTTACCGCACAGAGGACAAATTGCCTTTCCATTACAGATGCAGACTAACTAATTATTCATATCGTGCTTATTCTTATAATTAATAATTAATACTACACCGACCGGCACGTCACAAGCTTCTTCTTGACAAAATCTCTTCGGATCACTAAGGTCGAGACATGTTTGTGTACACACTGTGTACAGAATATAAACAGCTTCGAACCTGTACCTGGAGCGGCTATACGGCTATCACCTAGTTTTGATATCACAACATTAAAATTTCATATTTACAAATTTTATGTATTTTAGAATGTTAATGCTTTAATCCTTCCAATGAGAGCGAAGCATACCCATATTAGAGTGTTAGGATTGTATTCCTTTGAGCTGAAAGACTTTTCGAGGATGGCACCCCTGTGCCGAAGCATGTAGGTGATTAATATTGGTCATAAATTGTATTTTATTGAATGCCTTTGTTGGTTGATTTGTTAATTAGTGATGTTTAACCTTTTGACGCCTAATGTTAACTATAGTGGTCGTACCGCACCACTAACCTCTAAAGTTGCATTTTATATATTTATTCAACAAATAAAGGTACTGAATATTTTAAACATGGTATATACTGTCCGTGTTTTTCTCTTCAAAATGCAGTTTGTTTCATAATTCTAACGTATTTGGTTCATGTATTATTCACATTTTATATACAGGGTGTGCTAAAATTTAAAAAATAATTCCGGCGCCAAAAGGTTAAGGAAACAATCTCTGTTGATTATGAAAGTCATACAAAAACCACAAATACTCTACCAGGCAAAATGGAGCGTTTTTTGAGTGTTAAAGGGGACGGTAAATATAGTAATATTTTAACCGAAGCCTCGAACGTGGAACATAAATTTTCTGTCCATATAACTTCCAGCAGCTTGCCCTTTCTGCCTGCTTTCATAGGAATCTGTTCCTCGATATCCTGTGGCACTAAGGGTCTCGCAGTGCTATGAAACACAATACCTAAATAAATAAGCAAGTACTAGTGGATTTCCATTTTAACTGAGAGCATCAAAGCAGTTGAACTCTTCAGGTTCCCATTTCCTTCATGAACAGACGTAAAAGACAAAGCTTTTGTGACTTTTTCTGTTCTAGACGACTCTGTCAATTGATCTAATATTCTGTGGTGCACTTAATCGAGATTTAATTGCTCAAAATTTTTGACCCCCCCCCCCCCAGGCCTTCCATTTAGCAAACTACTCATCTTTTGTTGAACGAACTTTTCTGTGTTATACCACAGGGGGTTTCTGTAAATTTATTTACGAGCCAGCAAATGTCTAGACTTTTGTTGTGTTAAAAGAAATAAGTTGGACAGATCCTCTGAGTAGCACAGAAAAGTGTTTCCTAACTTGTTCTGAGGAATAAAACATATTTGAGAAATAAAGTTGAAAAGTTAAAGTCAGAGACAGAATTCCTTACTGGCGACGTATGAAGTCATTCCGCGTTTTCTAAATATTAAGTACATTTCACATTAGATAATATCAAGTATAGCACCACTATCGCTACTGCAGTATTGAGACGCGTCATTTTTCCCACCCGAATTTTTTAGTATTTTCTCGCATTGCTGCTATTTAGAAATACGTACGGAAGGACAAAACTGTGTAAAGGACCCCATACACTCTAAGTTAAACTGTGCAGTTTAACTGTGTAAAAACAACTGCACGAAAAACTGAATTTAATGTTCTCTGGCACAGCACAGGTTTCCCATCAGGTTTGTCAGTTCTGTGTGTCTTCTTGTGCGTGTGACTATTGTGGATAAAAACAAGGTATGGGATTCCCTGAGTTAACTGCGCAGTTCCATGTGTCAAAGACGACTGGAAAGGAGAGTTCTGAGGCCTACGCTATTGCCTGTCAAAACTGCGCAGTTTACTCAGTTTTTTCTTCAGGTATGACGCCACACATTAAAATCTCTCAGTTTAACTGAGAGTGTATAGCGCCCTTCATGTCTTAAAAACGTCAAATTCTATGACTGTGCACGTACAGTCGCACAAATTAAGAGAGAAAACAGAATTTATTAAATTTCCAGTGGTAAAAAATCAAGCAGGAAAGAATCTTATGCAGAAGAGTTGATATACATGTGACTATCAGGCGAGGCCTCAGAAAATTAAAGAGAAAATCTGTCGTATGTATGAAGCCCTTAGAATTCTGGTACTAAGTTTATTGCGGCTTTGATGTGGGCTGTTGTAAAGGGTTGATCTGGAAGAATAACGGCAGAATCTTTGGCCACTGCGGGGTACTGTGGGTATGGATTCACTTGTTAGCGACAGCACACGTATGGCTTCTGGCACGAATTACATTCGCAATTTACACAAAGATCCTTGAAATTTTACATGAACGTTTCAGCCCAGTAATATTGCTGTTACGTAAAGGTAAAGTGTTCCCGTTACAGGCCCGGTGTGACCCAGAGGGTGGGTATAGCTGTACTCTTCCATGACAGCGGCAGTAGAAGGGGGTGAGTGGTCAGCAGTACGACCCGGCCGCACTTTACCCCTGGGAAAGACCCGGTACCCCTTTTACAGGAGGCTGGGTGGGCCCCAGGGCCGGTCTGGACGGGCGCAAAATCTCATCCCCACCGGGATTCGATCCAGGACCGTCCAGCCCGTAGCTTAGTCGCTATACCGACTGAGCTACCCGGCCCACGATTGCTGTTATGTATACAGTTATTTTCATAGACAAATGGACGTTCTTTACAGTAGTATAAGGATTTTTGCGGACTGCATGTTTAAACTTAACATGGAATAGCTTTAGTTTTCTGCTGCAACTCGACAGTAATATTGCCTTACGAGAGGCCAGAGTAAGATAGTGAAATTCAAAAGCGTTGTTTGTCACGATACACACTTGTTGGTTTTAATTTATTGCGTAAGAAAATAAAATATTGCGTATTTGGAAACACGTTAGTCAATTCTGTGCTGTAAGCAAGAGTGTAATTTCTTGCACATGCAGAAACAATACTGCAAATTGTAATGCATGTAAGTGAGCACTGAGCTACAACGGAGGGACGAGTTTTAAATAAATGCTGTATACCGGTCCTTACTTTGTAATATTATAAATTTTGAACAGTAAGCCGTTATAGAGATATCACTAAGTTTGCTTTTATCGTAATATAAGTTAGGAGTTCGTCCTACGAATACAGGGGTGCTGATAAGTCCTTAGCCTGACCAGGAAGGAAACAAGCTGATGTTTCTGTCAGAATGGCGTGAATTTCCTTCGGCGCCTTGCCTTGCAGAAAAAAAAACTTGATGACAGTTCCTGTCTCGATGTTGTTGAAGTCGCGAACGTCCCTGACATGCTTCCGAGCTTGTTTCCTTCCTGGTCGGGCTAAGGACTTTTCAGTACCCCGGATATATCGAAGCGATACGGACAAAAATATTTGCCATATAACTTTCAGTGTAGACCCTCTTTCCTAAATAGCTTCCGAATTTCCTGATTAGTATCGAACGTAAATGTTTCTGTTCTTTTTGACCTACAAATTAAACAAATATTAACAAAGGCTTGCAATGACAAAGGCACAAGTTATGTAAGACTTCAAGTTGCATTAAACATATCTTATGCTTGGTTGTGATAACTTTGTACTTTGTTTTGCAGGTTGGATCTCAGAGCGACAGGAACAGCTGGTAACCAGTGAAGGTAAGTGATTCTTTTCTGCAGGTTAAAAAGACATGTAGCTGTTACTTTTACATGTTAACAAAATACCCGGTAACCAGATTGCGCCTTACTGACATATTAACACGTAGGTTTGCCTTTAATATCGGGCCGATTGGGCCGTTGAAGTCGGCTCAGTTTGTGTATATTGAATAT
>Ga0131853_10013996_pt1 | contig 14696 bp, 8 predicted proteins | sample TergutLab28metaG_FD_92764 | JGI IMG/M metagenome (GOLD analysis project Ga0131853, IMG submission 92764) | Labiotermes labralis P1 segment gut microbial communities from Petit-Saut dam, French Guiana - Lab288 P1 (version 2) (version 2) | ecosystem: Host-associated > Arthropoda: Insects >... | reverse complement strand
TTGTCGCGACGGATGGCTGGAGCGACGTCTGTCACTTCCCCCGGTGGCCCCGGGGGGCCGATTTGTCTCTTTGTGGTGGGGGGGGGGGGGGGGGGGGGGGGGGGACTGACCATGGCGCTATATATAATTTTGAGCTTAAGATTTATGTTATACAAAATCAAATAAGTGTTAAGTGTAACACACCACCGTTTGCAACTGCATTTGCATACGCACGAACATACCTACACGTTCCAAGACTCACTCATTAACCTCTGACCACAAAGTCTAATCTTATCGTTTTTAAAGCCCATCGGCAACTTCCTAAGTTAATTTTATTTTTTTAACTTCCAGCGTACTTAGTCTGATAATTATTGAAATTATAAACGTCCAGGCAGCTAAGTTTTTGCTGTGTATTGAGACATGTTTCGGCCCACACGAGTCATCTTCGGACCAAACAAATGTACCAACACTAAAGGCAGTATACAGTGCTCTCTGTACAGACTGGCGCCACAATTTTACAAATTCATTACATTATTACATTTTGTGTTAAAATTCTTGTTACCAGTCTAACAAGGAGCAACTGACCATGCCCACCTTAAAGTTTGTACTAGTCTGGGCCAACTTCAGCTGCTGATTTCGGCTGATGCGTGAGGCACATAAAACGTTTGATATCATTGTGCCTACAAAATCCGTGTTTTTTTTTTTATTTCGCTTAGGGGAGCAGCAGTCCGGCAGCCCCCCTACGCGCCTGTCGTGGACTATGTCCGTTTGGAACCCATAACACAGCAGTTTAACCGTAACGTTGCATTGTAGCTTACTGGAATCGATTATCGAAGCAACACATAAAATAGTATTCTAACCTTGTGGATTGTCGAAGTAACCCCATGTTGGAATTCCGACGGCAGCAGCACCAACTGCAAAGCAGATGAAACCTAAACAAGCCACTGCAGACGAATATAAAGCCTTCTTGTTATTCTGATCGGCCATAACTGAAACCTCATGCTGAACACGATGCACAAGCACTCACAGAACACATCACACAGTACTGCAGCACTTCGCCACACTAAATCAACTCCTATTCTACGGGCAGCTTGTTGCCCACTGCACTCAAAAGTGTCCGTTTCAAGGTGAGGACCACTAAGTTGGCCGTTGGTCTTAACCGCTAGCCAACACAACCTGTGAAAATGAGTGACGTCTGACTGCGTATAGCATAAAATCGGTTTCACGCACAATTTCTAACGTTACCCGTCAAACGGGGCGCAGAAATCACTTCTGCTCTCACCGATAACGCATAGTGAAACATTTAATGAATTATTTATTGTGCCCTTCTCATCAAACAACAAACAGTAACAGTAAGGGCTAATTTTCATTTTGATTAATTATATGTCATGTTTATTTCCAAATGTTAATTGTTACCCCCAATTTACTTTTGCCAACTGCACACCATGTGAAATACTGACAGCACAATCTGCACTACAATCATCTGCTGCGGTTCACTTACAACAAAACAGTTACAGCTTTTATTGTGCCGTTTTCATGGGTTTCCTTCTACCCGAAATATTTATTTCTCACTGCCTCTAGAGCTGCCGAATTTAAACTGCTAAACAAACGCTGAAAGTGTTATGGAGAAGAACCACAATATAAATAAATACGAGTTAAGCTGGTGTGCTCACGAGTATAAATGTGCAGCAGACGATTTATTGGAGAACAATACTACACTGTTACCAAACGTAAAATCAATCTGCTTCACGAATCACAGGTCACTTAGAAACCTTCGTTCATCAACACGGCATGGAATCACTTCAAGTTTCATTACCACGCAGATAAAGTTAAAGAGTGGCGCATAGCTTCACCTTGTGTCACACACCTCACACAATTCACTCGTAATCACTAGTAATAATTGTTGCAAAAAATAATGAACCTACATTTGGAATAAGCAACACTGAAACTGCCGTGTGAACGCACTCAAAGTACGGTCGAACGGGCTGCCCACTGTAAGGTACGCATCAGCTTGCTGCCCGGATCACAGATGTTAGTATTTTTTGTCCCATCCTCCTTAGGCTTTTGACATACGTAGGTCATACGTCACCACCACTAGAAAAACACGCTTCAGTTTCGCGATTGCTGGAACGTGCTTAGCACGCAGCGGTACGAACAGCAACCGACGTGACTTCCTAAAAACATTCCTCGGTAAACAAACGTATCTCCAGAGAAACCGGGCACAAGTGACAGCGACGCGCCGCCATGCGATAATCGGCGTCTTTACGATTAGTGTTTTCCCTCCACATGCAAAAGTCTCGTAGTGATCTGGCAAGCTACGAGAAAACAAAGTTTTGAAACCACCTTGCATGACGTGATGGAGGGGCGGGGAAGTCAGACGTAGTAGAAGGGGTAAGGGGAATATAACTATGTTGAGTTATATCGAGTCCCTAGTGGGTATAGGATGCTTCACAAGAAATGACAAGATGGAAGGCAGTAATTGCCATTACATGACTATCATCCGGTTTTCTTTATGTAGTATATATCTATTTAATTACTGGTACATTAATTTTAATGCTGCTTCATTCAGCTGTAACATAAATTATTTAAGTCAAATGTACGTTACTTTGAGCTAATTAACTAGCTACATCGTTTGTTAAGGTATTTAACACGCTCTGTATCAAATCACACACCTTTAACCCGACAATTTATTTGTCGTAATTTGTTGGTAGTTATATGATTATTTAATGAACAGCTTCTACAATATTTTGATGTTTTGCTGACCGTGCATCACAGTATAATCTTAGTAGGTAACCAACTTAATGCACAGATTCTTGTTTTATAATAAGTTTATTAAATGCCTCTACATGTTTCGAGCACTATGTGCTCATCATCAGGAGGTCAAAATTGTATTATACAGCATCTGGTATCATCACACCTGCAGTCCTCTCTCAACCTGTGCACCGGACGGCTACCTATAGGTGTGATGATACCAGATGGTGTATAATACAGTTTTGATCTCCTGATGATGAGCACATGGTGCTCGAAACATGTAGAGGCATATAATAAACTTATTATAAAACAAGAATCTGTGCATCAAGTTGGTTAATTACTAAGAAAAAAAAAGCTCCTACAATAATTTGTCGAGCCATGTTTCCCACACGTATTTAAGAGCCACCATAGTTCAGCCACGTCTATTTTTAATTTACCAATTTTTTAATTAAAATGTCATTTATCAACAAATGTGCTCAATATTTGTCACTTTATCAGTTAAGTCTTTAGTTGGCCAGTAAGTAATGATATGCCTGCTTGATGATGTATTTATTCTTCATTATTACACACATTTATTCACTGCAGTATCACTTACATGAACAGGCAGTCATATTAGTTAGTTGCAGTGACTAGGCTAGCGGCTGACTAGAGAACAGGAGTTCAACACAAGCTTTCGTCTATTACTACCAGAGAAATCACCTCACTGGGGTCACACTTCTTTTATTTGTTGTTGTTGTTGTTGTTGTAGGGTGCTCTTTGCTGCGAACTGCGTACAGGAAACATAGCAGAAACTAAAATGTCAATGCCACCAACATTAAATACAAAATTACATATAAATGCACTTTGTTACTCTGTAGTTTTAGGCATTCGAACGTGAGTGGTAATGTGGGTGCTAAACAGAGCCAATATCCACGATCTTACGAATTTCTTCTGGCTAAAAATTACGTCCTCTTTCCTAACATATTCCTATTTGCAGTTACATAAAATATACGTCTGTTTGTTAATTTTTCTGTCTTGTTCTTTTTGTATGTTAAGGCTACTAGTTTTTAAATCAGTCATTCATTTTATTTTCAGTACTGGCAATAAAATAACAGTTTGACTTCCATATTGATTAGTACGCGTGAAATGGAAGGAAAGAATGGTTACATTGGTGCAGTTAAGGAAAGACACACTTGTTGGTCTTGGGGGGTAAAAATACTGGTCGTACGAACACAAACTGAAAGGGAAGCTGTGCTGTAACTTCCAAAACTATATGGGCCACAAATTTCGTAAATAGGTTCTGTGAAAACTTGGTGTTCGATGAGGGCTTCCCCAGGCGTGTTATGAATCCCTGTGTTCTCCAGCCTAACCACAATTACACGAATATATAAAATGCAAAATTTTCCTGCCAGCTATTTGCCCAGACGTATTACGAGAGAACTGTGTTCGGGCAATGCTCGATATAAACCAGTAGATTAATGCTCTATAGGGAAATCATCCCTGTTTATCATGAATGCCATGTTAACACACAGCAACAAGCACCGCGGGTGATCGTAAAATTCCATTAATGTTAAACGTTGTGAGCACATGTGATAATTACTGGACTTGGAGTGTTAAGCATTAATACCAGGAAAGACTGGCCCAATTCTAAAGCCCAAGGAATGCCTTTATGAGGCTCCATGCTATCCCCAACAATTGAACTGAATTGCTTTCGTCTCCACGCTCTCAGGTCCGACATGTTGTTAACACAGGATAGCCAATTTTGTTTGGCAAATTCAGCTATTTAAATCTGGGGCATGTATTCGGAATTAACATTGTTCTTAAAAGTATTGGCGTGGCATTAAAGAGAGGAGATACGTTAATAGAGCGTATCATTGAGACGTTTAGGGTTCTTCACATTCTGTAATAATGTCACGTGATCGAACATTTATCATCCTGGGGTCCAACTTTTAGTATTTTCCCAAATTATGGGTGATAGAGAATGTCATTACTATTAATATGATGTATTATTATATGTTACTGCATGTTACTGTATTTCCTTTAATAACCTGTTATTTTGGCCTAAATTTCTGCGTTGTGTGGATTTTAACCCTTATCCTGCCAACGTGGAGAATATGGTGAGCTCCTAATAATGCCAGCAGATGGCAGATGGGATTTCATTCAGCGTTTAAAGGATTTCATTTACATTTATTGGTCATAGACTCGGAGTTTCGCCCCTTCGAATTTGACGATATCTGTAATATATAGAACAATATAAGTTTTGCGTAATATATAATAATAATTATATATAATCTGCATATAAGCAATAAATATCGACTATTATTATTATTATATTTATGTTATTTTTCTTACTTACACAACATGCACATCGCACGAAGTAGAAAATCATTAAATGTACAATAAAATTACGTAACAAGATAAAGAAAGCGTCACTGCATTATTGCGTCACATTAGAACAAACTGCGAGTATATATCTTTCATGGAGTTGGGCCACTTGTTGACCCGTTCCGGTCTCACGTATCCAGAAGTCTCTTCAAAGGCCTACCATGATTCCTTCTTCCAGCTGGGGAGTAGTATTTCATTACCCTGGGTATATATATGTATATATACATACATATATATATTGACGTGGCGTCATACCATATAATTATGGTTTAATATCAAGCAATATATATTAAATATTATGATTGCTTGTACTTTTGTTTCAGTTACCTAGCATTCACATCCCATCCCTGTGGCGCCATACTGCATTCAGAATGTCAAATTTATTTGTTGGACTTATCTCATAAACAGCGAGATATTAGCATGAATGTAGGCAGGTCTTCACGTAAAATATCTTTTATTTTTGTCAGATTTTAGCCAAACTTGAATTTAATGGACACATTTTTTAAATAAAACTCCCATCCCCCCACCAAAAAAAAATCCGACCGGGGCCAAACGGTTCGTTCTATGCGGACGGGCAGGCAGACAACCGGGCATGACAAAGCTAGTAGTCGCCTTTTGCAATTTCTTTGCAACAGCACCTACTGAAATAAAGAAGCATCGACCCTGACAGCAGTCTGTCCAACATTCCTGGTACAGAACACAGGAAATGCTCTTCCGCTTATTTGTGCATAGTGCTTTGCACCCACTCTATTCGTCTGTCTAATTTGACCCCCTTTCCCAGCCCTGTAACCAGAGTTTCAAACGACATATCAACTGTAAGTGCAACAACATGGATAGCAGCTGGGCTGCGATCCGGACGACCGAGAAAATGAGGTTCGATTATCAACGTGGCAAATAGATACAGTAGAACTCCACTTATCTGGACGCTGGTTATCCATATGGCCAATTATCCGGATCGGCTTGGCGCTTCGGGTAAATTTATCCATCATTCTACAAAGTTAACTTGCCTTGAAATTACCGGTTATCGGATCAAGTACAGTACAGTGTTATAGCTTCTAGAACTTCAGATCAGGCGTGGTCGAAAGGTTTAGATACAGGTACATACTGTAAAGAGTAACAGCCGAAATTCGCACTGCCAATATAGCATATTTTCACAGAAAACTTCAATTATCCGGATTTTCTGCATATCGGGTTACCTCGCCGTCCCCGTTAATCCGGATTAGTGGAGTTCTGCCGTATTTATGTTATTTGCAGCGTCCGGAGTAGCAGCCGGGATAGCGTTGGGCGGTTTGGGGTTCGGACCGCGGCGGGGTCGAGGTTCACCCGTCCAGACCGGTCACGAAGCCCACTCAGCCTCCTGTACAACGGGTACCGGTGCTCTTTGCCTGGGATAAAGCGGTCGGGCCGTGACGTTGACCAGCCACCCCGTTCTAACACCGAGGATGAATAAAAACTAGCGCTATACCTCTACTCCCGCTCTGTGACTTCATGGCATGTTATAGGCAGAGTTTTAAGACGTCCGGAACGGCTCAGTATCCTAGTCAGCCTCGTATTCAATGAATGTCAGGGACTCTTTTCCTGGAGGTAAGGCGGCCGGATCGTGAAGTTTACCGTTTATCTACACCTGGTGAATAAGCCTTTATTCTTCTGAACTTTCCGAGTAAGGTCTCAAAACTTTTCCGGGCAGTTTTACTTGTGGCGCTGCCTACAGAAATAAAGTGCAGAAAATATCCTCTTTCCGTTTACTTATACTCTATGGACAGTTTTATGAATCAGCTAATTCCAGTCCTGCAAATAGATACTGTTTTCATAATCCGCACTCCATGCACAACTTACCTTGCAATTTCCTCTACCATAATGTAAATCGCACTATTTAATTACACACACCAACACATGCACACACACACACACACACACACATACATATATGTATATATAAAATTTAAAACATTCAGTGAATTACTTCGTTATGGTAACTTTAGCAAGGAACAATATTTTCTCCCTGAGGAAGATCGTGTGATCGCAACATGTAGGAGCGTTTTAAATGTTTTAATGTAAATTTTAGACTTCTTAAATAATACATATATATATATACATATATATATATATATATGTGTGTGTGTGTTGTAGTGTGCAATTAAATAATCTACACAATGCATGGTGAAAGGATGAAAATCTAAATCGTACTGTTTTGCACCGTACGGCTCAATTAATGGCAACCGTTTCTCTTATTAACACAGAAAGTTACGTATCTCGTCATGTGATTTACTAAAACGCTCTTCACCACTCACTCAGTTTGTTCCAGAAGACTGACATTGATTTCACGACACAGCGCCATCTAAAACGCCGACAGCAATTCTCCTCCGCGCTCAGTCAATTACGACTGAAACAAGGTTATATGAAACACTGGTTATGTACGTTGTTTCACGTGACATCTGGGAAAGACCGTGTAACGTAGGCTTAAACGAAACTCAGTCTCCAGTTAACTACACTGCTCATGTGGACAGAGTACCCTCACGAGATTCCGATGTCTTGTGAAAGTAAGCTTGCCGTCGTGAATGACGTAGTCCGATGCCTCAGACGGTATTGTGGACTAGGCCACGGCTGACGACAGTGTTGACTGTGGCTGAATTCCCAGAAGGGAAGGAGAGTTCTCACCACCACGTCCACACCGGCGCGGCGTTGTGACTCACGACCGTCCTATCCAGCGACCTCGGGGGAATCTTTCCCGGTGGATTAAAGTGAGAAATACGTGACAAGAACTCACAGCTCCATCTAGAGCAGAAATCGTGAAAGACCGGTGATATACTCCATCCACAGGCTCATGTTGGGCTGTAGCATTGGCGCACTCAATGGGGAGGAGGGGGGGGGGGTTCTTTCAAGCTGCATCCCCTCCCAAAGTAAAATTTAAAAAAAATATATTTTGCAGACACGATATCAAAGGTTTTACGTGATGTACGCCTCAGCCTAAATCAGCCACTGCAGTCGGCTGATGACGATATACTTGAATAGAGAAACACGTAATAAAAACTCACGAACCTGTAGATAACCTTGTTTTTCAGTTTCAATTTTCCCTGTAACCTAACTAGATGTCAGATCGGAGATTTTGACGCGATTTTCATAACATAGTTCTTAAAATCAAACATAATATATAGCCTCACGGTCACCACCTCCCCCCCAAAAATTCTGGGTGCCCCTATGGACTGTAGTGACAATTTATGGTGCGTTTATCCTTTCACTTCACAAACGAATATTTTATGGCAGCTGATTCTGCGACAGGTTGAAGAATGTGCAGCACTAGTACAATAATAATCATTATAGTAGTAGTAGTAGTAGTAGCAGTAGTAGTAGTACCCTGAATAAAGGTGATAACAAATATAATAATAATAATAATCACAGTCATTGTCTCAGGGGTCCACAAGTATGTTGCCAGATGGCGATTAAGTGACCAATCAGTGTACAGTACTTGGGATTACTAATTATACTAACGTTACGTGATCATTTAGTTGCCCAGTGACCTCCTAAGTGTCACGAATTTTGTAGCAGGAAGCAAGATCAGCAAAATTAGTAGGACTAAGTCATAAAAATCTCATAACTCAACGTTTTGTCGTTATCGTATGCCCAGCCTGAGACTGGCCATTTTTTTTTTCTGGAGACGAAGTATTTGTCCGGTTATCAGATTTGCAAACAAGTTCTGACCCCTGACGATCAGAAATCTAAGCAGATGTTACGCTGCAGTTCGGCCACTGTCGTTTCGTGCGAATTTGCGAGTTTAATTTAGACAGGATGACTGTAATTAATCTGGTTATATTTTGTGTCTTCTTTCTGCTTTTTCCTCCTCGGTCAAACAATTTTTTCAGTGGCTGTGTATCTGTGTATTGTTGCACTCGAGTGTTCGTTTAGCAAGTGGCCCTGCGAATCTAAGCCTGCAAGTCAATAAACAGAATTGAGTGGAATGGTGTTATCAATATATTCGTGAACAGTCTCTCTCTCATAACAGTTTTTCTTTAACAATTACTTACACCATTATCAATACCGTTTTTAGACATTTTCTTATATTATCCCTTTTCTATGAGTTTTCGTTTGTTCTGTGTTATTTCTGCATTATTCTTATGTTCCCGTGCCGTCTCTGTAATTGGCTTAATGGCTTTGTGCTAAAACATAAATAATAAAGAACTGAATTATTATTATTATAAAATATGGATGTTTCTTGTCACAGGCATTTCTTCCTGGTACTTCTCTTGAACCAGCGGTGATCCCCACCACTAAGGCTTCAAGCTTCACACTGCAGTACTTTCCGTATTATGTGTGATGTTCCAAGTATAGCTGTCTTTTGTAGTGAATCTATCGAACGTTTTCCTGGTACAGCTTCCTAATTATTATTATTATTATTATATTAATGGAGTAGTGGCACCTCAAACCTACGTGACCGGCTATGGGTTGGACATCGATGGCTCGTCTCCCGGAAGGATCAATGATTAATATTTCCTGTACCGGTGACAATAAGACCAGCAAGTGAAGTGGAATGCTCGTACATGTCAACCACCGAGCTCAGCAGCGCGGATAAACGGTCGGGGATGTTTCCCTCCCCCGCGACTCGGTAATTGGGACCTACCTACAATTACACTGGTCAACAAAATTTAACTTCTTTTTTTTTGTCCCACGACATTCAATAGATGAACTTAGCAGTACTTTTTATGCTGAATTCAGAATGTATACAGAAATTTTCTATCAGGCAGGGTTTCAAAGATACAGAGGAATTTAAATGTGCAAAATACTACTTTACGTGCTCATGAAACAGGCAGAAACGTTCCTCTAAAATGTTGAGGCGTAGGACTTTCGCCGGTATTTGGCGTCAGGTACATCCCTCTTCAGTGTCCAGCAACAGTCTGCCAACACACCTAAGGTCCACTTGCCTTGGTACCGCTTTCCCATGGCCATAATGTCTTGGTGAAATCCTTCACCGTGTTCGTCACTGAGTTCACCGAGATTTTCTGGGAAAATATCAAAGTGTGACTCCAGCAAGTGGATTTGCAGAATTTTATTGCATCCCATAGCTTTGTCCTAGGTCCTGCACAACTTACTGATAGCTCGCTGCTTTGTGATTTCCTAAGAAGTCCTTGCAAATCCTCTTAAATGACAACCAACCCTTTCTTTGTCTCATTCAGGTCTTCATCGAACTGTTTGCCTTGCATCAGTTCCCTGATCTGGAGTCCTATAAATATACCCTCCTTGATTTTTGCGTCACTCACATTTGGGAACTTATTCCACACGTATTCGAATCCACGGCCGGTTTTATCCATACCTTTCACATAGTTTTTCATGAGGCCCAGCTTTATGTGCAAAGGGGACAGATAAATTTTCTCCGGAAGAATAAGAGGAGGATTGACGACATTCTTCTCCCCTGGCGTCAGCGATGTTCGTTTAGGCCACAGTCTATTTACACAGTGATTCTTATAGTACCGGCTGTCCCACTCACACAGGAAACAGCAGTATTTTGCGTAACCGAGTTACAGTGCCACAACCTTCAGATCACCACATAACTTCCACTTAAATTCGTCATATTTGATCTTTCCCAAAAGTAGCTTCATGCTTTCATAACTTTCCTTCATGCTGGTTGCATGGGCCAAAGGAACGGAGGGGAATCTATTTCAGTTGTGGAGTAGAACCAACTGCAAGCTCACTTTTGACGCATCAATGAACAAGCGCCACTGATCTGGGTTATATTCATGGCCAAGAACTTCCATAACGGGACAAACATCATCGCAAAACATGACAGCACCTTCCTGGGAGAAGAAATTCTTCATGGCGCCCACGGTAAAAATACATCTTAATGTTCTGGCGCATTAGATTCCAACCCGTTAACCTGGAGCGAAAGGTGTAGGTGATAAAGAAATTCTGGAAACATATTTGCATTCAGCGTCCAAAAATACATCAGAAACAGACATTTTTTCTCATGGGACAAAATCTTTGTTGACCAGTGTTATTAGTGAAGTTATTCCAGGTCTCTCAGAATACTGCCCTCTGTCAAAACAGCGGAATCCAGTCAAAAAAAAAACATCCTAAATTTTAGTATTCTGTACGTTTTGGTGCCCCTTTGAACAACAGCCCCCCGTTCCCCCTTCGCGACGCTGGGTCTAATGGGGCTTTAACCTCTTCAAGGCTTAGGGCTTAAATACAGGTCAAATTTACGTTATATATACATATATATATATATATATATATATATATGTATGTATATATGCTATAGTGACTAGTCTACGGGCAGGCAATGCAGGGTTCGAATCTCGGAAGGGACAAGAGGCTTTTCCTTTTCCCCTAAAAGGTCCAGACCGTCTCCGTTGCCCAACCAGCCTCCTACTCAGTGCGTCGTGAAAGTACCTTCCCCACAGGTAAAGCGGCAGAGGCATGAAGCTAACCGCTCAAACCCATCTACTGTCCTTCTGGTAAATTCAAACTTGAGACGTGAAAAAGTGAGAAAAGGAACACGGGAAAGGAAGGTACAGGTTGTTTTGGTGCTTGCACTAGATGTCGGTGAGAAATATCAGTCTCAAATACATCCACGGCTATAAAATTTGGATGTGGCACAGACACTGTAGTGTCAGTGATAAATGTTTTTTGTACAGTTAGTTGTTTACACTCACCACGCGAATACCCACCCCGTGCTACCCACATTCCTTAAATACTTTCCAAGTCTCAGTTTATCAGAGCTTACTGCCTAGCTTAAGAATGAGTAGAGTTATACCTCTACTCTTCCTACATGCTTGCACGTCAATAGGGACACCTTTACCTCTTTATTTACAGTATACACTTCACGGTACGGCCTAATTACAGTTGTGTTCACATATATTGAAGGAAAGCTTATGCCCACTGCATTTACGTTAAAACTAGACAACAAAAGAAACGTTACCAATGGTTGTCCGAAGAGCCATGTTGTCACAACATACTGAACAGCCTATACCTCCTTCTCCTATTCTCCCACCACTGCATCACGCCAGCCTACCTGGTCTAGCCTCGTGCCGGGTGCCGGAGTAGCTGAAAAACAGGAGACAACACTACTGAATATCTTATTAAGTTATTGCTGTTTGGTTTGGGGCTGTTTTACTTTCAATGTGAATGGTGCCGGTAATACTGCAGTTGTATTGTTCTTAACATAACATCAGTTCTCTACCCAGCAGCACAAGAAACGGCGTTTGTTGTTTCAGTTTGAAGTAATTAAGCGTATGTGATTGTCGTGTTGAAGCAAGCGAAGCGCTGCCACGCCAACAGTCGCTGTCAGAGCAACTGAGCCACCCACCTGCAGTAACAGCGGTCTAACCGCATAGCAGAAAACCACTTCCACTATATAGCGTGGCGCAAAGGTCACTTGACGGAAGATATTTTACAGAAAGGCCTTACGTACGATAGAATTACAGAAAAGAAATGTAAGAATTATCATGAAAGCCAAAGCAAGGGATTCCTGCCGGGCAATGTTCAGTAAACTTGGAATTTTAACTCTTTACTCTCATTATATTTTCTCAATTCTTATGTTTGTTGTAATGCATAAGGATATATTTTCATTTAACGTTGAACTGCATAAAATAAATACCCGCCACAAATTGCATTTGATGTTTCTTAAGCGAATTTAACTACAGTTCAAAAAGGAGTTTATTATTCAGGTATCACATTATTCAACTCCCTACCTCTTGGTATCAAGAAAGTAGCACATAATACTAATAAATTTAAGCATGAATTGAAGAAGTTTCTTATAAAAAAGAAACTCGTTTTATTCTGTTGAAGAGTATATGGATAGAGATGCTACATATGATATTGGTGTTCTCCAATAATTAATCCGTTATATATTTTAAATAAAGTTTGTTACCTTATGTACATTTCAACAACATGATTGTTGTTGACAAGTACAAAATTATACACGAAACCCTGTACTTAAATTTTGTAGTTTAATTTAATGTTTATCAGTTCTTTATACATGTATTTATTTATGTCAAGACAAATTCTATGTAATACGTTAATCTAACTTATTGACAAATTCCATATCCAAAGTACGTGTACCAGTATGGATCGATGAATGCAAATAAATGAAATGAAATTTATCACGCAGCATGCGACAGCTTTCCGGAGAGACTTAGACAATGTGTCCATACAGATGGACGACACTTCATAACAATTCAAATGGTCAATCAACGCAAATATCGTGTGTCTTAAGTTAAGATCACGTGTTGCTTCTAGAGTCAAGTGACTTTTGCACCATTCTGCATAAAAAAAATTTGGAACTGCACAAAGAAAAATTGTGTATACATAAATATGCTTAATCAAGATATGTAATTACAAGGTGTCAAGTAGAAAACTGGTTATCACCTCATCAGATACAGTTAGTATGAATCTCAGAAATTTTAATAGATTCCTACGTCTGGGAAATACAGGGTGCTTTTTTGTCTAATGGGCCGAAAAGCGCCTGCCCGACGCTCTAGCGAGTATTGATTAGACTTTCTAAAAGTTATTACCACTGCAATCCTTTGTTTACCTTCCGTAGACTGTTAAATCTCCCCGACACGCGACGTACGATGCAACGCTGGCAGAGCGTCGGGCGGAGCGTTAGGTCGAAGTTTTATCGGTCAAACAGGAGGAAAAAAACACCCTGTATTAATATAATCAAGTGTGCTGCCAATAATACATTAAAGGATTAATATTAACAGGAATTAGCATATTTACGAATTACAATCAATTACACAGCCAACTTTAGCATCCGAACTACCCGTTTTCGAGGAACTCGCGCGCGCGTGTATATGTATATGTGTATAAGGTAAAGGTACGGTAAAATTCACCCTAGAACAGGTCACGAAGGCCAGGAAGAGAAGTATGGTTTAGCTCTACTCTTTCTTTAACCTCGGCGCTAAATGGGGTGGGTGGTCAACGCCGCGCCCCGGCCGCTTTACCCCCCAGGAAAGACCCCGTACCCATTGTATAGGAGGCTGAGTGGGCCCCAGGGCCGGTCTGGATGGGTGCGGAAAATCTCACCACCACCGGGATTAGATCCCCGTACCGTCCAACCCGAAGCGAGTCGCTATACAGACTGAGCTATCCCGGCCCACACACACACACACACACACATTTATATATGTGTGTATGTATGTATGTGTGTGTGTGTGTGTATATACATACACACAAACACACACACACACACACACACACACACATATATATATATATATATATACAGGGTGTCCCAGGAGAAATGTGCCAGACTTCGGGAGTGTGTTCCTTATGTTAAAGTATACCGATATAACCCAAAACACTATATCCAAAGTTGAACGGTTACGGAGATAATGGCCAGAGAAAAGTGGGGGCTTCTTGCGGTTTCAAATACTGCAACCTGCACAGATGATACGTCACGTGACAATGCTAGCGTCCTTGAGAGTGAATGTAATGTTCACTGTGCCTGCGTGACGCTTTGCGCAATCAGCCATGTTACGTCACCGCTGGGCTTTCTCATGTATAGTGCTTGTAACCCTAAGGACAACTATGACATGAGTGCGAGTGTTTTTGTAGTTCAATTTAATGGCTTTATGTCACTCACAATTTAGTTTGATGTTAAGTACAGA
>Ga0131853_10013995_pt1 | contig 14696 bp, 10 predicted proteins | sample TergutLab28metaG_FD_92764 | JGI IMG/M metagenome (GOLD analysis project Ga0131853, IMG submission 92764) | Labiotermes labralis P1 segment gut microbial communities from Petit-Saut dam, French Guiana - Lab288 P1 (version 2) (version 2) | ecosystem: Host-associated > Arthropoda: Insects >... | reverse complement strand
CACACACACACACACACAATATGTAATACTTATTGTTCTTCCAGTGCAACAATGGTTGCACCAACGCCCCCCAGTGTTACGTCATACTCGTACGTACAGTACAGTGCCTGTCCTGTTTCGCTTGGTGTCTGCTCCCCACGGATCCTCTGGAAGCTTTTGAAGTTATGTGGACCGATATAACGAGAGAATACGGGGGGGGGGGATGATATAATTACACAGCGAAAATCTTCACAGTTTGTAATTTCACCCAATCTTGTTAATGATATTAGTCAAGGAAAAGAAGGTGGAACATGTAGCATGAGCAGAAAAGAGACATGCAACATCAGAGACGTAAACTCAACCGGAGAGAGAACTTAGAAGACCTAGAAGTGTGTGTGTATTTATGTATGTATGTATGTGCATACAAGTAATATTACACACGATATACACCCAGATCTTATTTTACAGTCTGTTTTCCGCCTCTTTTTGCTTCAACGCCCCTTGCCAATTTACGCCACTTCTTAATTTGCGCTAATGTTCAGTTTAACAGTCTTTGGCTGGTTTATTTGCATGGATTGAGGCCTCTCTCACCTATGGGAATATAATTTTTTATTTACACCCACTTCTTCAGGAACGCAAGTAGGAAGTGACACAAGGACTTGGTGCATTTTAAAGATAAAATGTATACAGGCGTCGACAAAATTCAGTTGGCACAGGATAAGGCTGGATTTTGTGAACATGGTGCTGAACCTTTTGTGTTCCATATAGCTAGCTTCTTGCGAGCCGACACAGTTTCATTTACAGTCAGTTCAAAGTTAATTTATTCGTAAGTTTCCAACTGAACGGACATTTTAACACAAATCGTCAAGCAGTAGCTCACGATTCATAACACAAATACGTTGCCAGTTGAGAAATTTAGGTTCTCGCAGCGGTGTTACTTTACGAATCAACTCTCATGGTCAGTTACGCCGTACAGACCGGTAAAACTGTTACTGACGTTTCGAAAAGATCGTACAGCCTCCATCTTCGGAGCAGAAGCACGCCAGCAACGCTCTACCAGTCGCCTCTGCCTAACATCCCATACGATCTGAATAATCATGTCTCTAATTGCCCATCACACAAGCTCTGTTCCTGCAGGAATATAAGGCAATTCACTACATGTTTTCAAGTGTGACATCCAAGCTGTGTCTAATCTATTTTATTTTATATGGTTTTAAAATCTTTTGTGTACAGTCCCACTTTTAAATTTTAATCTTAAGCTTTTTATATAACATATTCAATTATTTTAACCAATTCTTGTACTACGAGATCTCGTAAATTGAAAGCATTATCAACTGTACACTCCACCTGTCTAAAGATCAACCTGAAGATGGCCCTACAAATCTGGCCGAAACATGTTGCTGTAATTATAATTTAATAAAATACAAAGTTGTGTCTGACTGTATTATATATATTTTATATCTTATATTATGTGGGCCGGGTAGCTCAGTCGGTATAGCGACTAACTACGGACTGGACGGTCCGGGATCGAATCCCGGTCGGGACGAGACTTTCCGCCCGTCCAGGCCGGCCCTGGGGCCCACCCAGCCTCCTGTAAAATGAGTACCGGGTCTTTTCCGGGGGTAAAGTGCGGCTGGGGCGTGCTGCTGACCACTCACCACCTTCTAGTGCCGCGGTTATGTAAGAGTAGAGCTGTACCTCTACCTACCCTCTGGGCCACACCGGGCCTGTATCGGGGTCACTTTACATTTTTTTATATCTTACATTTTAGCTCAACTCAGTATCAAAGTATCAGCATAATTCACGACGTAATACAAGGGGGTGGGAGTGAAGGGGTGAACAAAGTGCGAGTGCTAATTATGAATTGCGACACCCCCGCCACTACCGCGGAGTGTGCATTACTAAGACACTCATTGGCAACAGAATTTGCTGTGCGCAGGGACGCTGTGAAGAACACATTTCTAAACACATTCTGAGTCGCACCGTTCTGCGTCTGTGTCTCGGTGTACCATACTGACAGCGTCTTCCGTGTCTCGAAAATTCTGCCCGCACGAATCGAGCAAAATGACAAAGAACTTTCGTGTAATTACTTTCTTTGGCAGCAAGTTTCAGTACCGGATAAGCTGGATGGTGATTAACCGAACAAAGCACTCCTCCAAACCATATTTTGTCTAGCGAGAAATGATTATAGGAATAACAAGACCTATCTACATACAGCCGGTAATGCTTCAAAAAGGAACATCCAAAAAGTGTGTATATTTAGCAAAGAGGTGTTCCTTGTGCTGACAAATGACAAAAAGACAAAAAAAAGAATGTTCAAGATTCGCTGAACAATAACCCAAAACTGCAAATGGAGTATTCAGTCACATAACATATAATCCGTATCTAGTAGTTATTTACTTTAAAGATGTTGTACGGTTTCACGGACAAGCCTAATTTTACTGACGCCTGTTACGAAAACTACTTCAACCCCTTCAACGAGTTTCATGCACTCACGCGTGCGCAATAGCGTGATCAACATACCTTTACGTAGAACTTCGGACAAATCGTAAATAAGTGGAAAAAGCAGACAGAAATTCATTTACGCCCTTATGTAAAGTACAGCTTCCATTTTCTGATTTTCTTGAAACTCAAGATCACACTTGTTGGATATCCTCCATACAAATTTTATGCCAATAGGCCAAAATATGTAAAAAATAGGGCAAATAATTTTTTTTTCCTGTGGCGCTGCGGCCCATCGCGGGCCATGGCCTCCTCATTCTTGAGGTTTCTAGATCACACACAGCGACTCACCACAGTCGGTAGGACTCTTCTGGACTACTGGTCAGCTCGTCGCAGAGACCCCTACCTGACGACACACAACACTTCACAACAGACCAAACATCCATGCCTCCGGTGGGATTCGAACCCACAATGTCAGCAGAGGAGCAGCCGTAGACCTACGCCTTAGACCGCGCGGCCACTGGGACCGGCGGGCAAATAATTTAGTCATGTCAATCAGTAGCGTATGGTTGCAAACTTGATACAGCAGATGACCATAGAGGGAGAGGGAGAGGGAGAGGGAGAGAGAGAGAGTGAGAGAGAGAGGAAAAAACTTATTTAATGGCTGCGAGTTTCGTGAAAATCATACTTTACTCAGGCGCGTAAATGAATTTCTATCCGTAGTTTCCACATTTTGCCCTATTTGGATAAAACGCAGCATATGTGATATGATATAATGACGTTTTGAATTCATGGGTTTCGTGAAACGTGGACGCAAGCAAGGCTGTATGTTTCTTACGCGTACCGTGAAAAGGCATAACATTTCGAAAGTAGAGAACGCCCTGTCAATGCCTGTGCAACAAGTCAAAGAATACACCACCTGCAGTTTTGTCATATTATTGAACAGTTTAGGTCATTACATTAAACTACAATTTGTTTCAGCTAGCAGATATCTTCAGACGAACACACAAAACAGGATAAGATGCGTACAGCACGTAGCACGCATGGGACAGACAATAAATTTATTCGCACGTAGGCGGGAAAAGAAACTGAAAGGGGGGCCTTAGGTGCAGACGGAACTCCAATAATGAAAGAATCTGAACTTGTGGGTTGGATTCATCTCGCTCAGAACAGGAATCAGTGGTTGTTTCTTGTGATCGCGGCAGTGAACATTCGGGTTCTGATGGCAATTACGTAATTAACGACTATCAGCTTCTCAACACTGACTGTTCCATGACGCAAATTAGTCTACGCCTCGCGGTGCATTATTTTGGAAGAAACATGTTGCAAAATTTCTTATATAAAGAAAAACCTACAGGTGCAAACAATATGGTACTTAAAGTCCTGATATAAAGACCTACAGGTGCCAACAAATATGGTACTCGAAGTCCTGATATAAAGACCTACAGGTGCCAACAATATGGTACTCGAAGTCCTAATATAAAGACCTACAAGTGCCAACAATATGGTATTCAAAAGTCCTGATATAAAGACCTACAGGTGTCAACAATATGGTACTCAAAGTCCTGATATAAAGACCTACAGGTGTCAACAATATGGTACTCAAAGTCCTGATATAAAGACCTACAGGTGTCAACAATATGGTACTCAAAGTCCTGATATAAAGACCTGCAGGTGCCAGCAATATGGTACTCGAAGTCCTGATATAAAGACCTACAAGTGTCAACAATATGGTACTCGAAGTCCCGATATAAAGCAACAATATGGTACTCAAAGTCCTGATATAAAGACCTACAGGTGTCAACAATATGGTACTCAAAGTCCTGATATAAAGACCTGCAGGTGCCAACAATATGGTACTCGAAGTCCTGAAAAAAAGACCTGAAGTTTATATATTATATTTGATCACCACACTGACCACTTTAACCACCAGAACAAGAGTCATACCTCAGAAATACCTGCCACTCATTCTTCGCATAAAGTCACATGAAAAGAGTTATGTCAATGATGAAAAGCCCTTCTAGGTATGCCAACAGTCCCGCTTTAGTCACAAAGTAACCTAAGTAATTCACCACATTGTACATCATCCAGAAGTCTCAATTCCGAGTCCACAGAAGCAGGCCACCGTCCCACATCCTCACACTCTTCTTGTTTAGCAACAATATCACTATTTCGCCTTCTATGTCTATCAGGAAGAACATTTTGCACGGATAGGGTTAGAATCGATTTTAGAACATTCTGGATGCCTCAATACTTTTGAAAAATTTGGTTGTAAGAAGGGCTTCCTCCAGTTCAGCACTACCGTACGCTTCTTTTGTTGTTGAACAAAGAAAGAAGGGGTTCTTGTTCTATTTGATGTTTCTAGTTCAATTTATCTAATGACATTCCAGTCCGTATTCCCTCACGCTTGCAAACGGTAACGGCAAAGTTTGATATTTGACTTACTGCAGTTTAAAACAAAATTAAACCGATCTCTCTGAGGTACTTTTTTTTCGCTTTCGGCCAGAAGTAATTAGGACCAAGTTTTCAGGAAGCTTCTATAGTGCATGGTTAAAAACATAGTTTCAATATACCGCACACTGCGAGCAGAAAAATATGCTCGGTGTCACAGGAGGGAACAAGAGGTGGTATGTACGGAAACTTTTAATTTCCCTTGACTCGACCGACTGCCAGCTCGAAATTAGAAATCTTCAGCGATGTGGAAACGTTGTCAGAAGATCACGGCCACACATTACAGAGGCAGAAGTTAGAAAATCGACTATCATCCTTAAGGAATTGACCGCGCAATGCGCATCACATAGAAAGCAAGGCACATTCAGTGTGATTTTAAATGAATAAGCTGCATGTCTGAACCAATGCCGACTTACGGCCAGCGGAATTTACAGGTTTATTCAATTCCAGTTTCTTTCATTCCTCTTTCTAGCGCACTTCCAATCGAGTACTGTAATTATGATTTTTTTTTTTGTTCTCCTGTGGCTCTGCGGCCCAACGCTGGCCATGGCCTCCTTATTCTTGAGGTTTCTTGATCACACACAGCGATGTATCACAGTCGGTAGGAATCCTCTGGACGAGTGATCAGCTCGTCGCAGAGACCTCTACCTGACAACACACAACACTCACAACAGACAAACACCCATGCCTCCGGTGGGATTCGAACCCACGAACGCAGGAGGCGAACGGTCGCAGACCTACGCCTTAGACCGCGCGGCTGCTGGGACCGGCGTAATTATGAAATGGTGCAGAATAATATATGGGCCGGGTAGCTCAGTCGGTATAGTGACTGCCTATGGGCTGGACGGTCCGGGATCGAATCCCTGCGGGGACGAGACTTTCCGCCCGTCCAGACCGGCCCTGGGGCCCATGCAGCCTCTTGTGAAATGGGTACCGGGTCTTTCCCGGGGATAAAGTGCGGCCGGGGCGTGCTGCTGACCACTCACCCCCTTCTAGTGCCGCGGTCATGGAAGAGTAGAGCTATACCTCTACCCACCCTCTGGGTCACACCAAGCCTGTAACGGGATCACTTTTTACAGAATAATATGCGAAGCGAATGGTTGTAGAACAGCAACAGAGCGCAGCGCGGATGATCTGTTATAAAAGGAAAGACACAGTTTCCCTACGCCCGTAACAATGAACATTCAAGTATTCTGGGATGTTACGCCGTGTCCACTGGCAATAGCGTAATGCCTCCGTTTTTAACACCCCTGAAGACGGAAGCTACTTATGCGGTTTGTAGCCCCATCATGTCTGTCCGTCCGTCCGTCCGCGTGAAATATCTCGCCTCCCACTGGGTGAATATTCATAAAATTTGATATTTGAGCATTTCTTGAAAACCTTCCCAGAATATGCATATCATGATGATCATCATCATAAACATCAAGGATTGGACCCTTTGATCCGATCCGTTCCGTCTCCAAAGTTACAACTGCTCTCTCCAACGTTTCTTCGGTCTTCCAAATGTTCTCCTTCGGTTTTGTGACATTCTTTGAAAGTGTTGAAACCAGTTCCGTCTGTATTCATCTATCCTGTCTAGTATGCCTGTAATCTGTAGTTCGCGGCGTATGTAGTCGTTTGTCTTGTGGTCATAAAGGGTGTAGCCTGCCAGAGGTCTCAATAACCTCATTTCTGCCGCTTCAATTCTTCGTCTTTGTGAGGCTCTTATAGTCCAATTTTCTGACCCATTTAAAAATGTAGGTAAAATTAAGAAAATGCAAGTTTCATTAAAATCCGACAAGAATGACGGGCACTTTATATGAAGACCGACATACATTTATTATAATATCTCGCTCAGTTCTTCTGAGAATTAGCAATGTTTCATACAAAAGTTGTAGAGAAAATCAAAACACGTGTTTTATTTTAACTTTTCCCGAGAAGGGTGCCAATTATGACATAATGTGGAAAAATGTGGTAGAGCCGGACAGGCCACAGATGATAATATGGCGCTCGCGCGTTGCACGCTGGATACCTAAAGCTACACACACACACACACACACACAGAATATGTAATAATTACTGATTTTCTGCCGCAAAAATAGTTGCAAGACCGCACCTCAATGTTACCGTTATGCGTGCGTTGCTTGTCTTGTTAGTACAACCATCGCATTTATATTAAGGTATTCCTTGGTCTGTTGCCGCGTTCTGTAACACAACCTATGATGTGTATCTTGTCGTACTATTCTGGTGCATGTGAAGCTAATGTAGGTCTGCTTATCGATATGACAGAGGGTTAATCTGGATAGAAATAATTTGGAAATATATACACGGCGTATTGCTGTCACGTTCATTCGTTCTTGTCCACTTATTTTAAAAACTGCAAGACTCGCACGCAAAGTATACTGGAATAAAACGTGTATTTCATACTTCACCGCCACTTTTGTCCGGCAAACTTCGGTCCGACAAACACGCGGTAAGCTATGCGTCTTCTTGTGAAACACCCGGTACTTTCGTAATACGATTTGATATGCGTCGCCAAATTTCGCTGAAGTGACGAGAAGGTCTACCGCACTGCACGAATACCCGTCCAGCGGCTCTCGCCTCATTTGCGTACAGACAGACGGACGGACAGACCGGTTTTAATAGGCGCCCCGCACGGATGCCGACGATCTCAAAAAAAGAATGTCTGAAATCTCTTCCCCTCAATGGACTGCTCAAGTCTCCATCTGCTGCAGTTCCTCCCATTCTCCACAAGCAGCTTCCCCCAGCAGAGGGTGAGGTCAAGACCCGCTAATCACACCAACACAGCAGCAACACAAAGTGACTCACCTGGACAATTTCTAACCTAGAACTCTGTTCGCATTTCGAATGACCACGACCATACTCGGCGCCTTAACCTCGACCTTCGTCGCCCCCATCTTCAATGTAAGTTTCTTTCCCAACTTTTGTTCTTCTAATTTTCTTGCATCGTCAACTTTGATACCCACCACTTCACACAATGTGTAACAGAAGGCACACAGAGATGATTTCTTACGCCTCACCCTGTCTTCAAAGGGTTAATAATAATAATAATAACGCACATGCACCCAGATAAACAGGCTAATAAATCCTCTTGCACCCAGATAAACAGGCTAATAAATCCTCTTAAAACGTAGCAAAGGGCAGAAATTTGGACAGAGAGACACAATCTCTCAGGCAAATGGAAAAGAGAGACCGGGGGTGTTAGATTTTTAAATTAATGTTATGATAAAGAATGCCGTAATTATCAACTTCATTAACAAAAATAATCGTTTACACAAATTGGAAACAACAAAATATATTGTTTATAGGAGGACATTCTCAATTGTCTTCAATCACCTACATGTTTAGGTCCAGAAGTCCCAAATAGCAGAATGAGAACTGCACAAAAAGTTAACAGTACATACACCAATCAACAGCTATGCAAACAAACGCAAGATAAATTGTGACTCGATTAAAAATACATAATCTGTGACCATTCTAACAATTATTTTACATCTAACAGTCATAAAGATGAATTACCGCTCATCCTTAAAATGACTTTTCGGATAGCCGGCTGCACATATCACAAAATACATAAGCTTGAATATAAAATTATTACACAATCACGTGTTACACATACCATGGGTGCACAAATTTTCCATGGTGGCGCGTAACATTTGCGGACCTTCAGGGTACAATTTGTTTTGTACCACCCAACCGCAGTCTGGAATTTTGAACTGGCTCCATGATCTTTGAGAAATTTGTGCACCCCTGACATGTATCGTCCTAGATACAGAATGCTGTATTCAAACATTTAAAAAGAAATTTTCTCAATTAACATAAGCATAGAAATATGCACGAGCTGCAGCGAGGTGAACAGCTGTCTGGTGTGTATCGGGCCTGATACTGTCGATAATTCATGAATTCTTTACTTAGAGAGTGTAAGGTAAAGGTAAAGGTAAATCAATCCCATTACAGGCCTGGAGTGGCCCAGAGGGTTCCAGGAAGTTAAGGTTCCCAGATTACGTGACAATGGCCCAGGATGGTGGTGAGGTTGTCAGCCTTACGCATCAGCCGCGTTTACGCCCAGGAAATACTCCTGGTACTCATTTCTGTTAGAAAGTGAGTCGACCCCAGGGCCATAGCGCGATCGGAAGGAATCGAACCAGCGACCTTCCGATTTGTAGCACAGCACCTTAACCACTGTGCTACCGCGGTCCCCCTACTTAGAGAGTGCAACTTACATAAAGAAAGGGATACATTTATATGAAGGTTGATTAAAGACAATTAGGGGTTTCCCCCTTTGAACAATGTATTTTGTTGGCTTCTATTTTTTTAGTGGCAGTTTAATGATATGGACTGTCATAAACATTGCCGCAAGACAGTCGCTATTTATTCTAAGAATCATACAAAACATATACACTCTGTAGGCAGAATGCACAATTTTTTAATGTTAATGATAAAGAATGGCGACAAAGGCGATCACGTATCGATTGTAGGGGACGCTGAATACAATAAACCCGACGGAAATAACCATCAGTTCGAGGGACAGAACGTGGATCTCGTGACGCAGATACACCGCTCTGCTCCAACAACAAGCAGCATGGTTACTCCGAGAACTAGAGACCTTGTTTTTTTTTTTTATCTCAGTATTTAACCAACTTGATGCACAAAATTTGTTTCACAATAAGTTTTATTTCATGCCTCTACAATGTTCGAGCACATGTGCTCGAACATTGTAGAGGCATGAAATAAAACTTATTGTGAAACAAATTTTGTTCATCAAGTTGGTTAAATACTTGGATAAATATACTGAGATGCATGGCCAACAAAACTTAAAAAAATTTGAGACCTTGTGTTTGTCCGTGAATCCTCCTAAGACAATTCGTCACTGATCTCGGCTTCGTTACAATTCCACCCACGTCCTCAAGTTTATTATCCTGTGTCTAGGCACTTCTAGCGTCTGTTGATACTGCTACCGCGACTTTCATCAGCTGCACAGTTGGCCTATTTACAGCTATGCATCTGCCTGCCGGCCCGCTTTCCGCTGATGGTTTCGTCTCACCATTGTGACCCTGATGAAATGTCTACTAATGTTCCCTTCACCACCCCTAAACATACAGCCAACCCTCTCGTCCTCAAGTAACCATGGCAACAACACATAAATATCATTTGCTCCACCATCCACAGTTACTGTATAGGAAGGAAGGTTCGTGGCTATGAGGGGACGCAATGCGAATGGTGACTGCCGCTGTGTGCACACAAGAAAAGAATATTAGCTAACTCTGTCATGATCCTGTCACTTAACCACCCCTCTCACCTTTATCTGGTGGCGGAAACTTCGCATAAACGCAGCACAATTATCCTGAAGTAAATCGTGACAGTTACAAGAAACCCGACGTAACATGCTGGCTTGACACGTGTTACTTTCTGCGCTAAAATACTTAACCAGTACGATCGTATCACTTACTGTTTGTTTGCCCACAAATACAAGATTCACGTTTGATATCTATTGGACCGTGCCTCATCTTGATAACTGAAGAATAAAATCCAACTAGATGCCACTTATTACTTTATTATGCTTATGTTAGGTTCAACATGTTTCGGGCATCATTATGTCTATCATCAGGAGCTCACGACGATAGCGTTGGTTACCACATACGCCGTCTGGTTCTCGAGTTGCTGCTGGTTGGACGTTAAGTGCAGGCAGGATGGATGAGTGTCCGGACCGAAGGCTGTAACACGACTCTACAGCCTTCGGTCCGGACAGTCATCCATCCTGCCTGCACGTAACTTCCAACCAGCAGCAACTCGAGAACCAGACGGCCTATATCGTCGTGAGCTCCTGATGATGGGCATAATGGTGCCCGAAACACGTTGAGCTTAACATAAGCATAATAAAGTAATAAGTGGCATCTAGTTGGATTTTATTCTTCAGTTAACAAGGTTCACGTATTTAGTTAGCTGACTGAATAAATCCGCTTAATTTAATATATTGATACCACAACAGGCATGGTGCCTTATTAAGCACACGCGAGATTTTCGTTTTTAATTCCAAATACAAACAATTCAAATCGAAAGGCAATGAATTATGAACCTTCTACAATATCCCACCCTGACAAAACGTTCGTTGACTGTCATTAGGCTGTGTTGGGCAGCGCGTCACTGCGCCGATTCCACGAACCCACAAGCGTTCGAACGGCCTTTCAATCCTGCCTCTGTCACAGCCGCCGCGACAGAACACCAAAGAAACTTCAGAAAACCGACGCACTCAAAATTTTACCGAAGTTTCCCCAAACACATAAAAGTCGAGCAGCCCTGCAACTAGACTGATCCTGTTACTAGGATTATGAACAGGAAGGCTGGAAAAGGGTAATCTTAATGTTTCTGAACGAACGGCCCTGTTTAGTTAACCAGATATATCAACACCATCAAAACACAACACTTAGTGTTATTTAAAATGGCAGTTATCCAGTTATGTCCACTACGCATTTCAGTCATGCGCAAACAACTGCAGAAACAACATTATTTCGATATAAACATCAGTATTACATTAACGTTACAAAATTTCAAATAAGAATTATTTACCATCATGGAAGTTAATGTCTTTAGGGTTTGTATTAATATTCCTATACAATTCGTTTCAATGTCAGTGACACATACAAACAATGGACGCACTACTTCAAGGTCATTATTATACAGGTACTCACATGTCCTCCCTTCTTACCCACTGCTTACTTGAACCTTATTCTTCTAACGTGAAGAATATGGTGAGCTCCTAATAATGTCAGCAAATGGCATATGGGATTTAATTGGGCGTTTGAATGGTTAATATAAAAATTAGAAATAAAAAAAGTTAACGAACAGACGGAAAGACAGAGGCTCAACCGTCAAGCTCCTATTTTGCAAAATTCGTGCAAAAAACTCATAAAACGCGTTTTTCTCATCTCTACACCTGACGTCAATACGTGCTTCATCCATTTTCTGTTCATCCAGGTGATAGGAATCCACTTTATTAAGAGCGGAAATATACGGATGAAAGAGGAGACATACGTATGAATTTTTCAAACTGCAAAGCGATATTGACAAGTCTGCTAACGACTCGCTCCCTCGAGACATGACAATTGTTATGGCAGGAAGTGCTGGGCCGCATCAGCCTCACGTGGAAGAAAAGTTCCTGACAGTTGACGCGAGAGCGGGATCTCCATACATGCGTAGCTAATTACTCATCTCGTCTCTCTCTGTCTCTCTCTAACTTGCTGCCACAATGCTCTCTGTTAAGAGCTACCCCCAGTAAACATCGGTCTGCGGACCGGACAACAGAGGAAACGTGGTTCCAATCGCGGCATGGTAACGTCCGTACCGGCCCTGGGGTCCAACCAGCGCCGACGGCGCTTCGCGCGGACGTAAAGCGGCCGGGGCTTGCAGCTCGCCACTTCCTCAAAAGTCTTCTAAGCGTGCAGACGAACATGCTTTACGTAACGTTACCTGAGTAAAGTCCTCATTTCCGTCAAACAAGTGCACGCACTCTCACTTTCGCAATTCGTGCCTTCAGCTTGCTTCAGTCGTTGTTGGGTGAACGCAATCCAGCAAAACCGCGGCCTTGTGAAAAAACTGTCGGACGCCCGTATTCCGGCAGCTTTCCCACTCTTCAGTAGGCATTAAACCAGGGTTCGCTGCGATCAAGTATTCTCTTTTCACGTGTTTTTTTTAAGTGACCTCCCTCGACCTATTTCGCCTGGAAGCACCATTAGCGTAGGAAAGCGCGCATTCAGTAGGAAAAACAGCATTCCGACCCTTAACTGCCAAGCCATTGATATTCCCGGCTGGTGCACTTCGCTATCAACTTGAAACAAAACTCTGCCTTCTCTCGCGGATGAGTTTGCATTTCTTCGGGAGGTCTGGGGCGACATACACCACATACGGCAGACACTACGTTGTCGCAGCCGCCAAGCCTGAGGATTTTATGTCACCCCTTCCTAATATTTCCACGCATCCCTTACCAACGCATGGCATCGTCCAACCTCTGATCCCAATTCCCAAAACGCCCCTTTCAGATTTGCAAGACCAGCTTCAGACCAATTTCCTACCTTCCTACCCACCTGCCTACCTTCATTCTCTTTCTGCTAAATTCCCATTGGTACGGCCAAACTTGTGGATGCCTAAATATACGACCTACACTGCGCTATTTTCAGCAAACAAACGTTACGTCACAATTTTGCACAAAATTCGTAATCCCACAGTGTTGGTTTACTCGTATTAAAGGGTTCAAATATATTTTGAACGAAGTCATTCCGTTGTGGGAAGCCATTCATCCCCGCAGGAAGTGAGAGCTACACAGGGGCAGAAGCCCGTTCACTACTGCACGAAGAAGACGACAACCGCCTCACAGATAAACGAACTAGACAAGACGCAACCAATCCAAAACAGAAAGCAGTAACAGACTACAAAGAACAAGTGGAAAGACCCTCCCCCCCCCTCCACCAATCTACCGGGAAACTAAAAACAGGAGAACCAATACAATCACAACGGACATAACAACCAGGAGCCCAATCAGCGAAAAACGGTCCCAGGAAATAGCACGCTAACACACGTCACATACTTGACCCCCCAATATAGATAAAATAGTGTAATAGATAAGTCACGTTATGCACATGGTACGAATCACATCACACATTGTGAGCCATCTGGGATCCCAAAGGCGCACAGCCACATTGTAAAGAACTTAATGGTTCTTAGCTTAGCTTGACGATGACTTTTTAAGTCGAAACATGTCGCTTTAACCTATGCTTTTGTTATATAGTTGTGTTGACTGGAATATATATAATAAAGTGAAGGTTCAAATACAGTTTTTCCCCATCAAGGCTAGAGAGATCAATGTGGATAAGTCGGAATGACCAACTGCAGCAGACTAGCAGTGCGAACTTATCACGGCATGGTACAAACCGGTTGACAGTAAGCAAGCTCAAGAAGTTCCAAGATTTCAAGAAGCCGACGTTTAATGACGGCGTTCACACAGTTACCACTTGAACCTAACTTGAGCCTTTGGACTTAACTCGGCAATTTTGGGCCGTATTTAACCAACAAGAATTTTAATTTAGTTGTCTAAAGATTTACAACAATATGCATCCAACACTTAATAAGTCTTAAGTTCTCACACAGTCCATATCCCGACATGTTTCGGTAATGGCCACCACGATCATCAGGGTAAGCCACAACACCTCTGTTGATACTGTACATATGTATGTATTGTGCACTCACAATAAAAGCTACTTCACGTCCTTTATCACATAAAACTTGGTGATACATGGTATGCAGCATCGTTGGCGAACTCAGACACTGTAGATGTCACACTGTACATGGCAGGTGGAAGTCTCCCAGAGTATGGAAATTCCAGGAACAGTTGGCACTAAGTACACGGAGCATACTGATGGAAATCTTAAGACAAATAACTTAATAAAATGCACTGTATTAATAACAATTCGAAGTTTGTGGATGGTCAACAAGAATTTTAATGTTACCTCTCACCTAAGCTCAGGCCTTCAAGGCGATCTCTTTATATTGATGTTTTCCAACCAAAATTTTTCATGTATTTCTCATGTCCCACCCTTACGGTTACAGCATTTGGTGTGTTGTGCATTTTAACTCAGGTCACAAAACTGTCATCGCGCGTTCATTTACTGCACGTGATATCTTGAAATTGAAAGATATTCGCCTCCGACCGACTGCAACGTTGTCCCCTGTCAGTTCAGTTCTAATTAAATTAGTAGCTATGAAATTCCGAAAGGCCAATTCAAAAACTAAAGTCTTTAATAATTAATTTCGACTTACTACTTACTGCTACT
>Ga0131853_10013994_pt1 | contig 14697 bp, 18 predicted proteins | sample TergutLab28metaG_FD_92764 | JGI IMG/M metagenome (GOLD analysis project Ga0131853, IMG submission 92764) | Labiotermes labralis P1 segment gut microbial communities from Petit-Saut dam, French Guiana - Lab288 P1 (version 2) (version 2) | ecosystem: Host-associated > Arthropoda: Insects >... | reverse complement strand
GTTTCCCAAATAGAGCTGTCGTATTCATTGGCCATAACAACATTAAAGCCAGCACGAACAAAGCCTAAATCTAGCCCACCAGCACCAGCAAATAAGGAAATTAGCCGTGGTGCATCATTTTTTATAAAATTATCCATCAATAAATCTCGCTCAAAAAAATAATCATTGCTGTTGCCTTGCTTCTTTTGTTCTTCCATCAATAGGCTTTTTTGCGCCACGAGGTATAACCCACATATGACCAAGTCTTTTAGCGTTCTCAACTTGACCTTTTTCACAAAGTAATTGAACTTGGCGTATCTTTACGCCCCATTCGTCAGCGGCTTCTTTCGTTGTCATATAATCCAAAACACACCTCCAACTAATGTTCTAATTATACCACGCCAAAGCGTAATATACAAGCCTTAAATGAGCAATGAAAAAATATTTTTATCAAAATGCTCTTGACATTCTGTTTCAGGGAAAATCTTACGTTCTAAATACTCTGCTGATTTACGGCGGTGGATATGTGATACCATTTCAGAAATGCGTGTAATATCCATATCACCATCTTCGCCACGGTCAAAGATTTTACCGCCGAACATTATCACTTGCGAATTTGATGGCACAAAGCACCACAATATAGTTTTGCCATCAATATTTGCTTCCTCTAAGGAAAGGAAAAGAGTTGGGGCAAAACGCTGTGGGTTGTTTAACAAATTGACAAAATCCTTTTTCATTTTTTCAATATTTGCAGAATTTACGCCTCTAACTTCTCCATTATCTTCAACACCAAGCAAAATATAGCCACCATATCTGTTGGAGAATGAGGACACTGTTTCATATACACTACTGGCGAGTTCGTTTTCACAACGCTTAAACTCAACGGTTAAGCCCTCGCCATCACGAATAAGTTGTTTGAGTTTATCAAGCACGTTTGCCACCCTCCAGTTTTTTAGTTGGCTTACGCCCATTTCTTTTGCGGCCGTCAATAGGCTTTTCAGCATTTTTTGGAATAAGCCACACCAAGCCTAATTTTACAGCACCCTTTATTTGCCCATTAGCACATAGAGCCTGCACTCTTCTATCAGAAATGCTCCACTTTTCGGCAGCTTGTTTAGGTGTTATCCAGTCCAATTTCCATATGTTTTCCTCGCTATCAAAATTAAAGCTGAAACAGCCAATATACTCATTTCTTTCATTGATCGCTGCCTCCGATTACTTCACTTCTGCTTTTAATCTCCCACTATACAAATGGAATCAATAGGTTGATTATAATTAAGCTGTTATCAATTGTAAAGTGATTGCAGCTATTTCCCATAATAAATCATCTTTGAGGTTTATAAGCCCCTTTATTATGGCAATAATTATTTTATGTTACATCGGGGGAGATTTGGCAGGGAGAAAAATTAAAACCTAATTTTAACAAATATGTAAAATTTATGAATAATAAAAAATTATTGGTAAATAATAATTTTCGGAGGTGTAAAAGATGAAAAACAAATCATCAAAAGACGAAAGGGCAAAAAAGAAAGGCTTTTATTATGCACTTTATGGAAGCCTTTGTACGGCGATTGCCCTTGCCGCAGTAATCTCGGTTGGGCAGCTTATGCCTAACAATCAAAGAACGGCGGAAAACACCGCAAGGGGCTTTGACATACTGGATTTAGAACCTACAGGGGCGAATACTGTAAGAAGCTATCTTGAGGACGACAGAACCGCAAATGCTGCTGCAATAGCAGAAAGAAACAGAGAACAGGCAACACCGCCGCAAGCTCCGGCACAACCAAGAGAAGATGATACAACAGGTGTGACTAACCCGCCGCCAACACAACCAAGACCAAACGGTCAACCGCAGGAAACACCAACAGAGCCGCAAGAGGCTCAGGCCGCAGCTGAACCGCCGGAACCTACGTTTGAAGCTTTTGCGGAAGGTTCTGCAATGATTTGGCCGCTTGTAGGCGAAGTTGTTATGCCGTTTAGCATGGACCGTCTTGTTTATGACCAAACTCTTGATCAGTTCCGTACTAATGATTCAATAAGTATTGCGGCAGCTCCGGGAACGCAGGTTAGAGCGGCAGCAGACGGCATAGTTACGGCTGTTAAAAACACAAGAGAACGCGGTAATGTTGTAGTAGTGGATAACGGCAATGGCTGGACGACTACATACAGTCAGCTACAAGACGGTGTGTTAGTTAACGAAGGCGATGTTGTTAGAAAGTCACAAGTTATTGGCGGTGTTGGAAATCCGTCTATATTCTCGGTTCTTTTAGGCAATCATCTTGAATTTAGAGTTGCAAGAGATGATGTAGCGAAAAACCCTCTTGATATCTTTACCGATTAAGGCTGTTGCGAGAATTTTTGTTTAATAATCGGCAATAATAACAAATACACCATATACGAAAGGAGATCTGAAATGGCAAACTTTACACAAACAGAAGTAAACTCAATAAGAGAAGTAGTAATGAGCCACCAAACAATGGCATCAAAGCTTAGCACTTACGCTAACCAATGCCAAGATCAACAAATTAAGCAAATGTTTAACCAAGCATCACAAGAAGCACAAAAAAGTGCGCAAAACTTAATTCAAATGTTAGGATAAGGAGGATTGATTATCAATGCAAGAAAAAGATATGGTTCTTGATATATTAGGCGGAGCAAAAGCGAGCCTTGGAAACTACGCAAAATGTATAATTGAATGCAACGACCAAGGGCTTAGACAAACGTTCCAACAAATGCGTAACAGCGACGAAAAGTTCCAATATGATCTTTACAAAACAGCGGAACAAAAAGGTTGGTATATTCCATCCCCTCAAGCATCATCACAGGATATGACAGGTATTAAATCACAACTGTCGCAAGGCGGCGGACCCGGGCTTGGGATGAGATAAAGTAATTGTTAGCATGAAAAAGAGGAGAGGTTTTCTCCTCTTTTTTACATATATATTGGTTTTGTCTAGTTAACTGTAAAACCGGAAGGAATCCATTGCATAGGGGTATATTGAACAACCGGTCCACCATTTCCTGTAGTTAACAGCCCGACAGCTTGATAATTTCCACCGGAACCATGCGCTATAACGAACGGTCCTCCACTGTCGCCTCCGGTAAGACCTGCCCTGTTACTTTCTTCCCTGGCACTGACCAAACCATGTATTGTAACACCGCCTTGAGTAAATGAAGTGCCCGTTGCTTCTATTGAAAAACCTATCCATCGAGAAGGGCAAATTATCTTCGAATAAAGTTGCGCTTCTGTTGTTATCAGTGGCTTGAATGACCAAATTTCCATCATAAACTATTATTCAACAATTTCAAATATTGCACTTACTGGAAAATATTCACGCCCTCCCGCTAACCCATTGGCAGATAAAATTGCAGTTAACCGATATGCGCCGATTGATAGTGGATACCAATTCCTTAGTTGAATACCGGCTTCAGACTCTTGACCATGATATAGTGTGAAAGCAACTGCACGCCAAACACCTTGTACTTCCCCAATTGGAGAAATAGTATTGACAGGTACTTCATACCAATATCCATCGATATACTTCTCAAGCTCCCTAGAATAGCCGTAAATAAAAGTGAGTTCAGACTTGTTTTCAATAACGTGTAACAAATCATCTGCCTCGTAATCATATTTAGTAATTGTCATAGACAATCCTTCGAGCGAATTTACTTGCCCCCCTGAAAATCTTGTTCTAAAGTCTTGTAGCCGTATCTCAAAGTTTTCGCTTAAAAAATATTGACTTTCTGAATCAGAGTCAAAAAATACCTCTATCAGCAACCGATACAATCCTTCAGTATTAGGATGCCAATAAGCCAGATCAACAAAATAATGACGAGAGGACTCTCTTGGGTCAAGCACTACCATAACCGGAGCGCTTCTTCTTAAAAATAATTCTGTGCCTCCAAAAAGGGGGACTTCATACCACTGTCCATCTATATTTTTTTCGAGAATCGTATGGGGTGGTCTAGGAGGGAATGTATAGTGCAGTGAATTATCTGTATTATTATTAATCCTAAACTGAACTGCATAACTTATGCTTCTTTGCGCACCTAGATAGTCAATAAAGCTTAACCCCACATCACTTAAGCTGACCCCATCAAGAATATTAAGCGCATCTTCATCGAATGATGTTTTTTGCCAGTATGATTGACCAATCTGTGGATGAACTATTTCAGGATTCATATTAGATAAAGAAATAGTAAAATGTTCATATGAGCTGTCATTGTCTCCATTAATTAGCTCATTACCGGAGAGTATTTCAGGCTCTTGTTCACTATGAAAACCAGGCAAAATTGATTCTAATTGCTGACATGAAAATAATAAAGCGCAGCAAACCAATATAATCATTAGCCTCTTCATTCTCTTGAAATTAACCACCCATACCCCTCCTTAAAGAGCTAATATCATTATATTACCAAGAAAGGTCGCTGAAGACAATAAAAATTTCTTGCCTACAACAACCTCTATAAAAAACCTCTTCCATAAGCATCAATCCCCCTCAGTCATCAGCGAAACGATAATATGTAATATATTGCCAACTCATTATAAATATTTATCGTGGGCTTTGTCAAACATAATTTCCCAATTTTTCGAATAAATATTTGACAATAAGGCAAAAAGGTTCAAAATGATTCGTACTAATGGCTTTTGTTGTCGGAGTAAATTAAGGTCTCAATACATAAAGTGATAAGCAAAATCATGAATTGCGCTTTAAAAAATTTAAGCAATAATGCAAATAGGTTGACACTTTTTTTATGATTATGCTCAAAACCAAGATAAGTCCTGCATAATGAAAATTATTCCAAAGTCTTTGAAATGCTCTAAACGACATCCTAGGCATCATAGCAGGAAATGCATTGTGATCCCAGAGAAAATCAGGCATTGGAAAGATACCGAAGAAAGCTATATGCCTCAAAGGGAAATATAATATGAAGAATATAGCAGTCAAAATCCATTTTTTCCTTTTGCTCCTCACATCAAAGATTGTCGTAATTATATGATGCCATAAAAGAGCCGCAAAAAATGCGCCGCCGAAAAACATGAGGGATATTAACAAATTGTTAAACTGTATTATATATATCAGATCATGCCATATAGTTGCCATATGTGCCCAAAATGAATATATAGGTCTTTCGTCCCACCAGCTTGGCAAGTTTGCTTGTACTAACGCAATCATACTCTAAGCAAACCTATGCTCTAAATGGAATGAGCCGAGATTTATAGGCATTAATGCTCCGTATCTGAAAGTTGTGGTAAGGTTGCCTCTGCCTATAAATAAAACGGCACGATTATTTTCTATCCGTATAACCTCATGTCTTGGATTTGCAACAGCAAATAACCAGCCGTCTCCCCTAAAGCCATCAGCAATTACAATAGGGTTTCCGTTGGGGGTAATAGTACCGTCTGGATTAAATGTTACAGACCCTCTCATCCTTAGCTCAACATAACCAGACCAACCTCCATAGTTGCTCTGAGGAATACTATAAAAATGAGTCGTTATGAGCTCAAAACTGCCGGTATTTCCTATGTTCCTAATTGAGGGATGAGCTTCATCATGCGTTATCGTCAAAAGATATAATTGATATGTCACAATCAAGCTTGCCAGTCCTTCAAAGTCTTTAACATCAAGTTTGCGCAAAAACTCATTTTGTATTTCCTCGCTTACAGCTGTACCGTCAGAGTGCAGTATAGTAAGGTCATTTAAATTCGTGTTTCGCAAGAATTCATAAGTAATGCTTCCAGGAACTATATGGAAATTGTCCATATCAGAATAAATATCCGACCCATAAACATAATTATTATATGTATCATATTCAGCAAAAACATTGACTTGAACCATTATGATTCCTAAAAAACAAACTACTAGCGCCGTTATAATATTTCGAATTTTACCTATTTTTTTCATAAAAGTTCCCCCTTATATCGGTTTTTTGTTAAAAGACCATACACTTTTTTGATTGCTATACAAATTACTATTAAGTGCCCGCCATAATTAGTCCTTGTCAGCCCAAACCTAAACGCAGCCCAAATTTGCTCCAACACAGACATGCCTTCGACAAGATTGGCTCGTCCCAGAACCCCTTGGCTTCGCAAAATCCAAAGAATTACAAGAATGACTGCGAATAATGCAAGCTTTGTCTTAATGCTATTTTGCTTTACTCCAAAAACTGCTGTAGCTATGTAGTAGTACAAAACTGCTTCCGGAATATAGAAATATAAACTTTCATAGATAAATAGAATAACAGGATTATCAAGATTTATCATAGCTATCTAATTATATGCGACACATGGATTGTAGGGAATCTGCAATTATGGTGAGGCATTAATCCTACAAAAGCCGTTCCGATTATGTGAACAGTTCCACGCGCCTCTACTGCCATGTTGTTGTTTAGCATATTGAACCTATTATCGAAAAGGTTTGCGGTTCCTGTCCAATTGCGATTAGTATTTTCCGGTCCGTCAATTTGCCAAGTCGCTCTGAACTCAGGGATACCGTGCGGTGTAAGGGTTCCATTTGCATTAAAAGTAACGTTTCCACTTAAAACAGCATGTCCGTGAGCACGCCCATCACAACCTAGTTGACATGTTACGCTAAATGGATGTGTTGATGTAAAGTTAATTGTATGGGCAATAGTCCGTTGATCAACCAAACCTGCTTCAGCTAGAAGCTCAGCAGCATCAATAATAACAAAAATCTCATAATATTCCGATTTAAATTCAACATATGAATCTTGTGCAAAAACATTAAAAGAAGATTGGAACAACATTAAAAAAGTAAGCGTTGCCGTCATAAAAAAATTAATTCTTTTTTTCTTTTTCATAAAAATCCCCCTTCATAATATAATTCAAAACCTTAACTAGCTTCCAATTTATGTATTAAAAATGAGACCGCCATAGAAAGCAACAAACTGCTCATCTATAACAACCTCTTTCACAAACCTCTTCCATAAGCATCAGCTCCCCTCAGTCTTCAGCTAAATTGTAATATGTGATCACACAATCATTATATCTTTGCCCAGTTTGTTTGTCAAGAAATATTTCCCATAATTTCGAATAAATTTTTGACATTTAGGTAAATAATGACATAATTATGTATATAAAGGCGTTTTTAATGCTATTAAGATTCAAAAAATTAATACATAAAGTGATGTTTAGGATATCGTAAAATTACACAATTGAAAAAGAGAAGATTTTTTCTCCTCTTTTTTGTTGTGATTAAGATGAACTACCCTGGTAAATTATTATACAACAATGCCCATGCGACATTAAAGCCATCTTCGATACCATACTGTTTAAACTTGTCTAAAAATATCTCGCCAAATAGATCAATTTGCCTTTGGGCATATTCGTGCATTTGTTTAATTGTTTCAGAATCCAAACTTGCGGCATCTTCGCCGTTTAAATTCAGTCTTGCCAAATGAGCGGCTAAGACAGGGGTACTCCTTAACATAAGCAAAAATGCAGACTTTAGATGCGGTAAATTCTGATTAGAGCTGCCTAGTCCCTCATGCACCGCAGCAAAGGCGTTTGAAATCTGCCGTAAGCTGTCCTGCAAAATCTCTCTTGTCTGACTTGTTTGTGCTACGCTATTATTCTCTGGAGTTGCAGTTATATTGCTAGACCCGCCCGTATTAGTGCGATTAGGCGGCATATGCTGCAGCATTTTCCCTAGGTATTCTAATTCCAATAAAACAGATTCCGGTATGTCTGCAAAACCTTGTGATACATCAAGCAATTCGAACTCCTCACGGCTTTGCCAACCTTCCTTTGCTATCCAAACACCACTGGTTGTAACAAGTGCGTCCCATCGTAAGCCGCCATGCTCTATTGTTACCGACCTTATGTTAGTCCGGTCAATAACATGCCCATCCCTGCCGATAGAAGCCATTCCGGGAGGTAGGTTTTCGTGAATAGAATTATCGTATGAAACAGAGGTTTTTTCGCTTTGTCTTGTTGATAGATTGCCCGGCAAAGGCTGAAATAGGGTTTGATTTGAACTGATATTACCTTCCGGGAATGTTCTTGTCGTTGCTACTAAATCGCCGCTTGATACTCTACCCGGGCTTGCTGTTCCGTTAGAAGGTCCTACATATCGAGCATCTGACCCTGCGGATCTATCTAGCGTAAACGTCCAGTGACTTTCGCTAACAACTGAAGTCATTAGCATAGAAAATGAAAGAGAGCCTTTAGCCTGCAAATCCCGCCCGATGAGAATGCGGGGGTCAGAAATTACATCTAAGTTATTCCGTATTATATCAAACTGTCTTTCTCTAAAAACAGGATCATCTACCATTCTTTGAAGAATGATAGGTGATATGTTGATATGCATACCCGGTTCGAGTGTTCTGCTGATACTATGCCTTTCGCATTCATCAAGTAAAACATACACATTATTGCCTAAAGATTTAATTTTTGCAACTATGTCTTCGGCAGTTATGGTGTTAATCTCTTCAAATCTTGCTTTTTTAATAAATGAAGTTCCGCTAATGTATGTATTATTTGCTTGATGGATTCCATTGATTATATTCATGATGTAAAAACTCCAATCTTTTTTATTTTACATCCATGTAAATTTAAAAACCCTTATGTAAGCCAATTTGAAAAATTATATAGTAAATTGGCTTACTTTTTCAGTTAACCAGACTGTTTGTTGCAAATAAAAAATTACTATTCTGGTTTTTTCTAACTAAAAGAAGCCCCACTCTAAATTAGGAGGACCTGGATTTACTGTATCAGTTGCCCTAACGACACCAAGCCTCAAATTCGTGGCAATGTTAGGTTAGAGGTTGATGTGAAGCGCACTCTGACAGGAATATTAGGTATGCCAATATCCTCCGAAAATATTACCATTTGGGCTGTTCCAGAATGAGAAGTCAAATCATGGTGTTGAATTGTGAACCATACATTACTTTCGCAAGTATTTATTAGCGATATATGTAATAATTGCGCTTGCGAAATATTTCAACGCCCTCTTCGATCAGATGAACAAATTTAGCACATAGCTTTAATGTTTATTAAGCTATATAATCAAAATGAGACTCCCATAGAAAGCAGCAAACTGCTCATCTATAACAACCTCTATAAAAAACCTCTTCTATAAGCATCAGCTTCCCTCAGTCATCAGCTAAATTGTAATATGTGATCACACAATCATTATATCTTTGCCCAGTTTGTTTGTCAAGAAATATTTCCCAAAGTTTCGAATAAATTTTTGACATTTAGGCAAATAATTACATAATTATGCATGTAAAGGCGTTTTTAATGCTATTAAGATTCAAGAACTTAATACATAAAGTGATGTTTAAAATATCGTAAAATTACACAACAAAAAACGGAGAGATTTCACTAAATGTAGCATATATTAAAAGGGGGCAATAATAAGGAATTATGCTATTATAGTTGTCAAAACATAGTAAATTACGTTATAATAACTCTAAATTAATTTAACGGAGGAATTCAAGTGGACATTAAAAATCTTGTAGATGAGAAGAAAATAATTAATTGGCGTCGCTACATTCACATGTATCCGGAAGTTGCTTTTACAGAAGTTGAAACTGCGAAATATATTGTAAACGAACTTGCGAACTACCCTGATTTGGAAATACATAGACCTTCGGGAAATGCCGTTGTTGCTGTTTTAAAAGGTGCAAAGCCGGGTAAGATTATCGGGCTTAGGGCAGATTTTGATGCACTTCCTGTAAATGAAGAGGCGGATGTGGAATTTAAATCTAAAAATCCGGGTGTTTCTCATCTTTGCGGGCATGATTGTCATGCGGCTATGCTGCTTGGTGCAGTTGATGCCCTTTACAAAATTAAAGATGAGCTTGCCGGCACTGTTAAATTTATTTTTCAACATGCTGAGGAACTGCCGCCGGGCGGGGCTAAGGGCATTGTAGAATCAAAAATACTTAATGATGTGGAAGCTTTTTATGCTGCACATGTGTTTCCTGATGACCCGGTTGGTATTGTAAAGTCAGCCACAGGACCGGTTTCCGCTAATTCTGATATGTTTGCGATAAAAATTTTTGGCAAAGGTACACATGCTGCGATGCCTGAAACAGGCATAGATCCTTTGTTAATCGGGGCACAAATTGTTCAGGCACTTAACTTTATTGTTTCAAGAAATGTTTCGGCGTTTGAACGTGCAGTGCTTACGGTTGGGGCGTTTAATGCAGGCACTAGCTTTAATATAATACCCGATACCGCTGAAATAAAAGGAACGATTCGTACATTTAGTGCGGATGTTCGTGATCTTATGGAAAAAAGGATGAAAGAAGTTGCTGAAGGAATCTGTAAAGCTAATGGTGCTGTTTGTGAAATTGATTACAAACGGGGTTATTCTTCAACTATTAATGATGAAAAACTGCATGAATTATTTTGCAAAACGATCGAAAAAACATATCCTGATTTAAAAATTGCAGAAATGAAACCTATGATGGGCGGAGAAGATTTCTCAGCGTATGGTTCAATAGCTCCTACGCTTTTTGCCGGGCTTTGCGCAGGGCCTGCGTCAGGGGAAGTTTTCATGAATCATCATCCGAAATTTAACATAAACGAAGAGGTTCTTCCGATTGGCACAGCCATTGCTGTTGCCTTTGCTCTTGAGCTTGTTATTAATCCGCAATGAAAACGGATTAATAGTAAGTAAGCTTTCATGTAAATAAAAAACGGACGACTAGTAGGTCTGTTATGATCTACAGTCGTCCGTTTTTTATTAATTTTTTATGATTTTCCTGCTATTCTACAACCGAAGTGTTAAGATTAGGGTCTCTAACTCCAACGATATCCGCTCTTCTAACAGGTATTTTTATGCCTTTATTCGTCCCAAATTCAACAAGGCAGTCTTCGTCGCCAAGCACGGATATAGTTCCGTACATACCGCTTGAAGTTAATACATTGTCGCCTTCTTTAATGGCGGCTTGCATTTCCATAACTGCTCTTCTCTTTTTGTTTTGAGGCTTGATCCACAAAAAGTACATTGCGGCAAAAACTGCAACATACATGATTATTATTGTGCCCCATTCGTTCATAAATCCCCCTCCGCCTTCCGGTCCTATTTCCGCATTAATAGGTACTACTGCCGTGCCTTCGCCAACGATTAAACTGCCCTCGCCATTTATTTCAGCCGAAATCGGTTCAATTGATATTTCTGCATCATTATCTCCTGCCGTGTTGTCTATTATAAGACTGCCTATGGCAAGAGGTTTGTTGTACAAATAAAACATTTTTGCATCTCCTTAAAATAGTGATTTTTGATCATTATATAAATCCTTCAACGCTTAAATATCTGTCACCGCAATCTGCGCAAACTGTAACAACATTTGAACCTTCAGGAAGTTTTTTAGCGTATTCGATAGCCGCCCAAACGTTAGTTCCCGAGCTGATTCCACAGAATATACCTTCTTCAAGGGCAAGTTCTTTAGCCGTTCTAAATGCGTCTTCGTCAGTTACTACTACACAATATTCAAATGCATCCATATCAAGAATTTCCGGGATAAACCCATCGCCTATTCCCTGCTGACCGTGGATTCCAAGTTTGCCGCCTGTAATAATAGCAGATTCTGTTGGTTCAACAGTTACCATTTTTGCGCTTGGAACGGCTTTTTTAAGTGTTCTTGAACAGCCGGTAATTGTGCCGCCGGTTCCAACTGCCGCAACGAATGCATGAAGTTCAAGCCCGGAGCCTTTCATTTGATCAAGAATTTCAATAGCAGTATTGTTCGTATGCGCTTCGCAATTCGCTTGATTTTCAAACTGACCGGCTAAGAAATATTTTTTATCCGATGCAACAAGTTCAAGAGCTTTGTTTTTAGCAAGTTCAAAGGCTTCGGTAATTGTTCCGCCGGCAGGAACAGGCGTACAAATTATTTCTGATCCATAAGCACGAATTATTTTCTTGCGCTCTTCGCTCATACATTCCGGCATAACGATTGTGCAGTCATAACCTAAAACAGCCGATACAAGAGAAAGACCTATACCTTGGTTTCCGCTTGTATATTCAACTATTGTGTTTTTACCCGGGGTAATAAGACCTTTTTTCTCAGCATCTTTTATCATGTTAAGCGCAGTACGCGTTTTAATGCTTCCGCCTGGGTTCAAACCTTCAAACTTAACAAATACGTTTCTCCCAAGGTTTTTAGTTAGCTTATTAAGCTTAATAAGAGGAGTGTTTCCTACCGCTTCCAATATATTTTGACAAACTTTTGATGACTCTGACATTCGTAGTCCTCCTTGGTATTTTTCTTAAGGGCGCATTTACATAGTGATAACACGCCCTAATTGTCATGTAATACGGATTATAACAGCTTAGGGTTTGTTTTGCAAGCTGTGGAAATGAGGTTAGCGGACAGGTCTAATTTTCAGGGGAATATTTAGCAAACCCCTTAAAGCTCTAACAGCTTCCTCACCTTCACTAAGCCCCTCATCATGCAGTGCCAAAAGTTTAACTCTGTCAGATGTTGACCGCCCGACTGTGAGAGGAATTTGCGGGCGTATAATTAAAGCCTTTCCTTCCTGTTCAAGCTGTTCGCAAAGTGCGAGCTGTTTGTTGTATACCTCATGCCTGCTTATAATAGACTCAACAAGGAGCGGGTATTTTTTATAAAACCGCTTTATTAGACGCTTGTAACGCACCTCTTTTTGTTTAAACCCTTGGTTGCGTGTAAGAATTACGACATGAAACATATTGCCGTCTTTAATTGATTTTTCAATAGGTATTGGTGCGCTTATTCCTCCGTCCAAAAGCTCAAGGCCGTTATGTTCTACAATTTTTGAAACCAGCGGAACAGAGCAGGATGCAATTGTAACTTTAAGATCCGGGTTTATATCCTCTTTTTCAAACCAAACGGGTTTACCTGTAGCACAGTCTGTTGTGCCTGTAACAAACCGAATATCTGTGCTGTCAAAAACATCCTTATCCCAAAATACGTGTTTGTTTGGAACAGTATTAAAAATAAAGTCATAGCCAAACAGCGACTTATGCCTAAACAAATTGCTATAGCCCACATATTTTTTACTGTGAACATATTTATCAACAATCATTCTATTCCGTCCGGGCTGGCCTGAAATATATGACATAGCGTTGGCTGCGCCGCCGGAAACCGCTGCTATATAGGGAAACATAATTCCCTCGGTCATAAATGCCTCAAAAACTCCTGCGCTGTAAAAACTCCTTGTTCCGCCGCCCTCTAAAATCAAAGCTGTTCCTTTTGGCAGTATGGTTTTGTGGTTTATGCCCTTTATTATTGGTTCAGTGAATGTTTTTAAATCCATTGTCAGCCCCCCTGCTGCTGCTTATCAAAAATGGGATTATCTTACATTATATATATGTTTGTACTTCATGTCAATTATAAGCGCACAGGTATTAAATTTCCCCTGTGTATTGCGTATTACAGTAAAATCATGCTATAATCAAAAAAATCCCTGCTATTGCCAACAAAGGAGAACCTCTTTGATGAAATTAAAAATATATTTAACAGCCATTATAATGACAGCCATTAGTGCTTTATTATTAACCGCTTGTAACAATCAAAACAATGTCAGAGTAGTATCAAGCGGCGAAACTCCGGAGAGAATAATAGCTACTGCGCCTTCAATTGCTGAAGTTTTAGTAGGTTTTGGACTTGCGGATCACTTAATTGCGGTAGAAATGCACGGGGCTGACATTCCGGGGTTAAATCATGAAATAACAGCGTTTATGGATTTTTGGACGATAAATGCTGAAGAAATTTTAATGCTTAACCCGGATTTGGTAGTAGTGTCTCAATTAAACTCACCATCCGCAGGAGATCCTTATGCGATTATACGCAATGCGGGTATTGAAGTCGTATATATTGATGACCCGATAAGTATTTACGAAATATTTGAACAAATTGAACTGCTTGGCGAAGTGACAGCAAGGCAAAGAGAAGCCGCAGTTATGATATATGAAATGGAAACAACGCTTAGAAATGTTGAAAGCAGGCTTAGCTCAGTTACAGAGCCTCGGCGTGTTTATTTTGAAATTTCCCCGGCACCCGGTATATTTACTTTTGGTAACGGCACATTTTTAAATGAACTTCTAAGCCGCGGCGGCGGGATAAATGTTTTTGAAGATCAAGACGGATGGTTTGCCCCAAGTGAAGAATTCATTATTTTATCCGACCCGGATGTTATAATGACTAACGTTATGCACATTGAAAACTCGGTTGATGAAATTAAAAGCCGCCCCGGCTGGTGGTCTATATCCGCTATTATAAATGAAGAAGTGCATTTGATTAATACTAATTATACAAGCCGCCATTCTCAATATGTTGTAAGAGCTGTTGAACAAATAGCTGCGGCTTTGTACCCGGAATTGTTTAGATAGGGGTACCCTTGCAATACAATGTACAACACGGTTTTGAGTTGGAAATTTTTATTCCTGCCTTTGTCAAGACGTACCGGAAAGAAGTCCGGCGGCGTAGCCGCTTTTGCCGTAGGCAAAAGTACTGACAGCCCTTGCCTTACATTTGGTAAGGCTGCGGTCTCTTTTCGTGGCAGGAATAAAAATTTCCGACTCAAAACTCTCCGACCTAAAGCCGCTAAAAATTCGTTTATTCGAAATTTGAGGTCGTAGGTCGTACTAGCTGTACACCAAGACCGAGAATAATTCAGTACTTTTGCCTACGGCAAAAGCGGCTAACGCCGTCGGACTTCTTTCCGATACATGAAGAAGCGAATTTTTAGCTGCTTTAGGC
>Ga0131853_10013993_pt1 | contig 14698 bp, 11 predicted proteins | sample TergutLab28metaG_FD_92764 | JGI IMG/M metagenome (GOLD analysis project Ga0131853, IMG submission 92764) | Labiotermes labralis P1 segment gut microbial communities from Petit-Saut dam, French Guiana - Lab288 P1 (version 2) (version 2) | ecosystem: Host-associated > Arthropoda: Insects >... | reverse complement strand
GGACGCTTGTGAGTGCGGTAATGAACCTTCGGGTTCCGTGAAATGCGGGGAATTTCTTGACTAGCTGCAAACCAGTTAGCTTCTCAAGAAGGACTCTGCACCATGGAGTAAGTAAGTAATACTTAATGTTTTTCTACTGCAACAATTGTCACTCGAATGCGACTCAGTATCACGTTATGCGCACGTGCATTTTCGGTGTTGTTAAAGTTGTGTGCACACATTCTGTGTAGATGTAGATATTACATATAACTAAATATACATAAAAAATTAATTATGCCTCTGTATTATAAATCTGTGCATATTAGGTAATATTTATAATTGATACTGACTAAAGCCATATATTTCGGTCAATGTTAGCAAATTTCAAGCTTGTTCCAAACATTCATGCTTAAGTGTGTTTTATATAATTTAATAGCCGTCCAACTAGACGCGACTGTATTCAGTTTATTACATTTCTGTAGGCAGCTCTACATGTTTCGGGTGTTGACACCCAACATCAGGAGCTCGTACAGCTGTAATTACAACTTCTGGTATGAATAGGTATGAATACCTACCGTACCATACACATGAATCATTTCCAACTCAACAACGAGAGCGAATGGTAGTAGATCCGGTTAATCAATAGCAGAAGCTGTAATTACAGCTGTACGAGCTCCTGATGATGGGTGTCAACACCCGAAACATGTAGAGCTGCCTACAGAAATGTAATAAACTGAATAAATCGCATCTTGTTGGACAGTTATGAAATTCGATTCGCAATGCACGGACCCATGTATAAAAAATGGTTTGTATAATACATTCGAAAGTTTATCGCATTTCATAATTCAAAAAACGGTATTTTTTTAGACACAAAGTTTCTACTTGTGACTGTTCATAATCTGGTTGACCTATACGTTGTATGGACGACAGGGTTTGTTTCTAATTACACTCCTCTGCTTCCAGCTCTGATTAATTCAATTAAATTAAAGCGAATTTTGAATTTTAGCCACAATAGTTCAGTGCTAATTGAAAACGTGTCATAATCTGATTCTGGAACTAACAGTTTTGAAGTGTGTTTTAAGCCCTCTAAATTCATCTGCAATAAATGTTCAAAAACAGCCGTCGGCAAAAGGATAAATTCGCTCCGAGTGATCCTTATAGCTTTAACATTGCTGAATCCGAATATGACAATCAAATTACCCTTCACCCACCAATGTGGAAGAAGAAATTATAAAAGAAAAAACTATATTTTTCATAAAAAAGTAATATATTGGTTTCTAATTGCAATATACAGTATCAAATAAAGATAGGGTCTCTACATACTGTATCGTAACTAGAAAAAAATTCATGAAACTATCACTCTGTCTTCTTTTGCCTTTTATTTTCGCCAATTTGTGTCCTCCTTATAAGACTCCAGCAGCAGTCAGCCAACAAATTTGGACTCCATTTCTACTGTAACCCTTTTCAATTTGTCAAATAATCTGATGGAATACTCTGGTGGCATATTTCACCATGTTCATCCGAGTCGGCTGCCATGTTTTCGGGAAAAATCCAAAGAGGAATCCAGAAAAAGAAGTTTCAATGATACGTTACACCCCATAGAACCGTTTCATGAAATCAGATTTCGCACTATTTTTCTGTAATTTTTCGCTTTTTCGTTGCCTAGAAAGTTTCTGCAGACATGTTCAGATCCCGTTCAGGCTCCTCCTCCTGTACAGTTTAATTTTGTACTAAGTCTTGGTCTTCGAACATTTGTGTAGTTTGTGGACAAACGAAAATGACTTCTCTCGTATTGGTCAAACTTCTTTTTGGAAATTTTTGCCTTTCAAAAGTCAAACCCTTCTTTTCATTTATCTATCGCTTGCACAGATATTTTTATCAAACTGAACTTGATATGCAGCGGAGACAAATAGAATTTGCACTTATCTCCTGATGCAGGATGTGCCACATTCTTCTAACCCGATGCTGTTTCTGAACTGGGAGGCCATTTTATGTATATTGCAGTGGCAGTCCCTCGCTCGGGTGTTTTATTCGCGTTACAAGCAGCATAATTTAGTGTATCCACCTAGCAGCAGGCAACATTACTTTAATCTTAAGGTGTGTCATCCCCGTTGTGTCAGGTCAATAATACAAGCTGTAGTTTGTATATATCTATATATACATACAGTCATGAACACAACAATATTACAATTAGTAGCGATATATAATATACAACTACATGTTTCGGCCCTGTGTCCAGGCCATCATCAGGTTGTCCACAGAACTTATAGCATATGTAATTTATTGTATTTTTGCACAAACCATGAATTTGGCAATTGATGAAACATCTCAGCACGATAGTTTTACTACCTAATTTGCATGTTAGAATTATAAGCTGTTCACAATTGACGTAACCCCTTAACATGTTTATTTCAACTTGTACTAATCCCACGATTTATGATGTAAGACGAGATCTCGTCCCCCTTCCAAAAGTACCACACATACTGTGTAGTCACTTAATAAGTTCTTTGTACAAACTGATGATGGCCTACATACAGGGCCGAAACATGTAATTGTCTATTATATATCGCTACTAAATGTAATATTGTTGTGTTCATGACTGTATGTATGTATATATATATATATATATATACACACACTAAGCCTTGTAACATTACTATAACTTTAGGTCAGCACATTTATTCCACCGGTGTTGTTCATAGCGTATTTTTCGCAGCAAATCCTGAAGGTTTCCGCAGATTTCTTTCATGTGAATTGCATGAGCCATTGAGACAGAAGAGAATTGAAGTAACATTGCCATCAACCTGACCTTAGATGAATCAATGAAAAGCCTCCATTACCCAGAGGTGTGTTCATGTTGCACTTCTTCCATTAATTCTTGGATGTTATTTCAGGACACCAGATCACCACCCATTGAGTAATACGGTGATATTTCTGACTGCCTCCTCCTACCACATGATAGCATTACGCCTTTCTCAAGAAGATTCCACCCGCTTAAACCTTGATCTAAATACTTGAAACTTTGTTGTTTCTCTTTGTTGCAATGTCGATTTTTAGCATCCTTTTAATTTGCAGTGTGATAATTATCACACTGCAAATTAAAGGGACGCAAAACAGTTGGAAGGAAGCCTTTTTCAGTTTGAGATGTAGCTTGAGTCTATATTATTCTGGGTTTATTTAATTAATACACCAACAAATGCACATATAGTCATTTAATGATATAAAATTCACATTAAAACACTTAAAACGCTCCTACATGTTTCGATTACACGATCATCCCCAGGGAGCACACATTTTTCCTTGCTAAAGTTACAGTCTCACGCCATACGTCGCACAACGCACATCCATAACCAGGCTCATTCTGAACAGTACACGACTCACACAATAAGCAAGACATGCTGCCACAGCACCAACTCAACGTAACGAAGTAAATCACTGAGTGTTTTTAAACTATAACTTTAGCAAGGAACAATGTATGGTACCTGAGGATGATCGTATGATCGAAACGTGTATGAGCGTTTTAAGTGTTTTAATGTGAATTTTAGATCATTAAATGAATATATGTGCATTTGTTGATGTATTAATTAAATAAACTACAGAATGCACGGTGCAGCGATAAAGATTGTTCTGGGTATTTAAGTGACTTAAATAATTAAAAATAAAGAGCATAAACAACTTTGTCCACGCCACAAATTTCTGTTTCAGGACCTTCGACTGCGGTATCGACTGGTATCATTCAAACGGAAGGTGATATAAACATTTTATTCATACATTCGAGTTTGTAAACCTACTTCAAACAAAACTCTATCACAATTATTTCAGGGAGGAAAACGAAGTGGACCAGCGTAATTCACGAAATTAATTTTTCATACATTCACTGCACAATGTGACTCAGCCGATATGATCCCGTTCTACACGCACCTATTCAATTGTGCGTACCATGCTATGCTATTTCTGCTTAAATCTATTTGGACTTGCAGATCTGCGCCACAGACTGACATCATTTTTTCTTTCCGTTTCTTTCACTTATTCTTACAATACACCTTTTTTCTGTTTCAATTGTTGCTAGTTTTGCCTTTTACATTTCATAAATACCAAAGTCTATTTCTTTATCACCATACAGCCAGTGCATTCCACACCACCTCTTTTCTTTCCGTCCTATTACAGTAGAGCACTAAATACTAGGCATATAATTAGTTAGGCCTCTACAAAATGCATGGGGTCAATTTTGAGGCTCTGAAGTGATATTCAGTCTTCCGTAAAAGGAGCAGTCGTCCTTGAAAAGCTGAGTAATTACAGAATACTCAATAAGGAATTTTTTTTAAAGGATTTAGAAATATAATATCTTTAGTGGCGACTCCCTCTGGCATTGAGAGAACTGACAGCAGTAAGCAGGGAAGCGTTTTTTTTTTTACTATTGACTGTATTCCTTTATGAAGACAGTTTTATAATCAACACATGAACATTTAATCGATGGTAGATATAAAATTGTTAGTAACAAATTTGAAATTGTACATTCCAGATTGTGACGGACATTCTTGTCTCGTTTTTCTTATTGTTCCTCTAGTTGGAATCCTCCAGTTGTCGATAGCATTTCTCCTGGGGTACGACGGAGTGTCACTGGGCAACTTGTCACAGATTTTCCATATATTTAAACAACCACCTCTTCTCCGGCCTTTGTCTTGGAAATTTCTACCACCTAAGTTTCAACCACAGCTTTTTCTCCAAGTGTGTGGGAACCGGTTACCCAAAAGAACGGGTACCTCAACGAGGGGGTTGTGAAAGCTTAAAGATCCTACTTTCTTTTTCTTAACAAATTCTTCTATTTTTTGCAAAGGTGAATACCTTCTCAAGGGCTGTTTTTTTTTCGCTTTGTCAGTCTTTGTCCGGTTATTGATGTTTTTCTTCTCTTCCTATTAAGCTTTACTTCATACAACATGCTGGCAAACTTCAAGGTTCATAGAAAACTTATGAAATGACAAAGTGTTGTAGGCTGAAAACTGATTCCACTGCTATGAACTTTAAATTATGGTGCGCGAAATATCTCTAAGTGAAGACGGAATGTTCGTCCCACTTTTTGCCATTAATATTAACATTCTTTAAAGCCGAAATGAAACTGTCAACTGATAGTTTACGATTCGGACTTACGGGTTTCATTTGCCGACAGGGAGACAATCTGTCACTACTCCACCGCTGTTTTGAGACTCAAACCTTCTCCTTTTTATTGAAAAGTTTTGGAGGAAGAAACAGACGAAGCGTGAAGTTGACCACTCATGTCCATCTCACGTGGAGTAAAGGAATGCTGCAGCTCAGCCTCTATTCCCGCATACGTCTTTAAGAAGCGTTGTTGAGGAATAGAAGCAACTTTATCTACAAGGAAGACTTTGTAATTTAATGATGATGTATGAAGTTCATTTATCGTGGATTAAGAAAAAGACGGTGTTAATTTGTCATGAAAATCTACTAACATTTTTAGTAGCAAACAAATGGAGCTAACTGCAGCTACCACTTCTTGAAAGTTGTGTCCTCAAAATAAGCCTGAAGACATGTTACGATATGGTGACAGTGATGTTCAGCTTGCTACTCTGAAGTATAATACGAGTAATCAAGCCTTCGGTGCCTTAAAGAATACTTCAGATTTCCAAACTCCTACATCAGGCGATAGGCGAGAGCACCATTTCCTCCTATGAAATCTGCACATGTAAACTTACGCAGACGTATCTGATGCCTTTTAAAATGAAATAACTGATGATGGAAAAGGTAAAATTATTAAGTGCTAAGCAGACACCTTCTTGAATCAATGGAAAAAGACATCCTTATCATCGTCGGAAAATATTTTCCATGTGACCGGCATCATTTCAACTTTGGGAGACTTTTTTGTGTGTGTGTGAAGCCACCTGAAGACCAAAATGTAAGAGATACATCCTGCAAGACTCCCCTACTTAAAACAGCGAATTCGCCAGTGTTATAAAGTCACTTTAACAAATTGTTGAATTGTGTAATTGTCTGTCTGTCTCTCTGTCAATCTGTCAGGTCGAATGCAAGAGTGCATATGTGGCTATAGCTTCGCTGGAAGTCACATGACAAATGTCATTTTCCTATGATGATGATGATTATGATGATATTTAATTTTCCTTGGGTCCAGAATTTGGTTGCGTACCTGTGTGGGGTTGTCAGTTGTTCTCCATCGGGTGTCTCCCCAGGTGGCGGATCGGGGAACGCTCTCTAGATATAGAGGGTACTGGAGAAATAAAATACTCAGGGCGGGCATGAAAACTGACCTACGACGGGCTACCCGGAGTTAATCAGGACCTAGGCCGAAGTGGTAACTGCACGTGGGAAGCAACTCTTGCAAAACTGACTGTAGGTAGAGATGAAGTTATTCGGTACAGCTATAGATCAGAAACCGACAGGCGAAGATAGGACCCATCGTGTTGGCTGTCGCACTGCGATGTGGAAGGAACGGAGAAACCACCACATTATTATCTCAAAGCAGCAACTAAAGTATTATGATGAATCCACCTGGTACTAAATTTTCCGGAGATAAAATATTCCCCAAATCGGATCTCCGGGCGGGGACAGCAACAGATAGAACCCTCAAGAAAGAAGTAAACGGAATCGCAACGTGGAATGTAAGGTCATTAAGAGTATGTGGCAAACTCGAAAACACAAAAACCTGTGAATAAATTATAGCTGTAATTGCATTTACTTCCCGTTTAAAATCCCATTCATGGTACATGAATCTTGTCGCTTAAACCCAGTGCGCAACATCACACCACCATTCTGCAATATCAATTGCAATATAACTTTCCCAGCTGTAATTAGACCTTCAGTATGTTCTTTTTGACGTCATATTTCTCCAGCATATTTTTAATTCCTGTTTCAAGATGCGTTATTTTGCTCAGTGCTTCATGTTCCTTCATATATCTTCAAATTTCCTTCTCTTTCTAGCGCTAATTGCGCCGAATCTCCTTCCCCTTTCGGTAGGGTGGTTTCTCCGTAAAAGCAACCTCAAACTGCTTAGCTACTGTCAACGTGGCTTTGATAATGAGACCACTTTCAGTTGTTTGTCCGTGTGGTCCATTAGTTGTCACAAATTCACAGGTCAGTGAGCCCACCCGAAGCAACGCATTATGAAGTACGTGTTCGCAGCTTTCCAACACCAATGTCCTCAGAATACAGCATGTCATTCCCAACAGTAACACGTTTGAATCTGCACACAAGCCACAGTAAACATTAAAAAATATGTTGTGGAAATTAATTAAAATTCTAATTTTCGCAAATGCGTGTACATTACGTTCACATTGATATCATCAAGCTGTAAGTTCTGACGGTTCTTACACAACGATGTCACCTAGTTTGTACGCTTCTAGAGCTCACTTTCATAAAACTGTTACAGAAGGCGATTTTTTGTTGTTCACATAATTAATGATGTTTCCCACCACGGTAGTAGCTTACTTTCCTATCTAGTTTATCAAATGATATGTTCCTAATGACAGGAATCTGTCACACACGTAATAATGTCTCCACAAGCTACGCTTCTTTAACTCACCTTTCTAGCGTGGTCTGTTAGTAGTACAGGGGTGCTGATAAGTCCTTAGCCCGACCAGGAAGGAAACAAGCTAATATTTCTGTCAGAATGGCGTGAATTTCCTTCGGCGCCTTGCCTTGCAGGAAAAAATCTTGATGACATATCGCGTCTCGATGTTGTTGAAATCGCGCGCGTCCCTGACATGCTTCTGAGATTGTTTCCTTCCTGGTCTCGCTAAGGACTTATCAGCACCCCGGGCATGTATATGACTCTACCTCACCATCATAATGAAGTTACCAAGAGATTAATAAATGGCACCTTTTTATAACTCTTGTATGTAACAGATCATCAAAAGACACTTTGCAGCATTAGCTGAGCTTACCTTGTTCCGAACTGGTTGCAACTTTGATGAACAAATGGTATGCAGGTGTATCGTTGGGTGTGAGGTGCAGAACATCCGACAAGATTGATGAGAAAACTCTGATATTCGTGTTTATATTTGAGAGCGTGAGACATGGCGCAGATTGATGGCGTGGTCCGAGGGCAGACTGATTGATAGATTGGTGGCCAAATGCAAACAGACGGCGCCTAATGAGCATCCAATGAGAAAACTCGAAATAAAGAATTAAGTGATTGTGTGGGAAGCGAACACGCCGATAGTCATTTGATTCAAATGCAGTATGGTAAGTTTTAAACCTCTGGAAAAATGTGGCACGGCGCAATTATTTTCAACCGACAGGAGAACTACGCATAAGAAGAGTAAATGTTACGAGTGCAGTATCTGAAAGAACAGCAAGTATCTAGGCCAGAAAATTGCGTCGAAACACGCGATAAAGAGATGGGACATACTTGACAGCAGATGTTCTTAAATTTTGTGCCGTCTGCCCCTTTGAGAGTCGCGGTGGTCCATTTGTTTGAGGCACTGTGTTACAAGCCGCAAGGTTCGATTCCCAAAAAGTCTTTGGAATTTTTCACTGACAAAATTTTCGGCGGCCCTGTGGCCCTGGGGTAGACTCAGCTTGTAACAGAAGTGAGAACCATGGATATTTCCTGAGGATAAAGACGGCCGGTGCGTATGGCTGACATTGTTACAATTTTCATGCGTTGATTGTCTAGAAGTCTGGGATCCTCAGCCTCCTGGAAACTTTAGGTTCCGTCCAGGCCTGTATTAGGTTTGCTTTACTTTTTGTCTCTTTGAAAGTTTGGTGAAACCCAAGAAACTCTTCTAATAGAGACAGGGAAGTTTATTAAAGGTAACAAACATATTTGGAGTCTAGAGGCCGTAAATTGCTTTGCTTCCTACATTCATTATTGAATGAAAAAATGAATTTCAGTTCGAGGCTAGTGAAAATAAAGTTGCAACTTGTTTTCCCACCCAAGTTCACGGACCTCCTGAAATCTATCCACAGACCCCCAAGAGGCCCGTGGATCCCCAGCTAAGAAGGGCAGCATTAGAGGGTACCTCATAAACCTCAACGAAATTTGCATCGTTGGAGAAAAGACATGTATCCTATATATATATATATATATATATATATATATATATATATATATATATATATAGGTCAATAATTTTCAATAAACCTGTATATATATATACACAGGCTTATTGAAAATGATTGTCGGGGTGTTAACAACTTGTCATACACAATACACCTCGTTCTCCAGATGCAACCTCATGTGATTTCTTTCTATGGGGTTACGTCAAGGATCAGGTTTATGTTCCTCCTCTTCCCGCAAGTATCCCGGAACTGAAGGTTGTTAACATGCTACAAACAGTTGGAACGAACTCGATTATCGTGTTTATGTTTGTAGAATCACGAAGGGTACACATATAGAGAACCTGTAAGTTATGTAACAAAAACTTGGAGTGTTGTTCTATTAAATAAAAAAAGACGTATACTCCTATCCCTAGTGTATTGTGTATGACAAGTTGTTAAAACCCCGACAATCAATTTGAATAACCCTGTGTATATATATATATATATACACACACACACACACGTAAAGGTGGTTTCAAAATGTTGCTGGAATCACTTTGTTTCTGAGAAATTCAAGCATTGCAATCATTTAAGCTGCATTGCATTCAAAATAGTTGGTTGTTCAATTGTACACTTCTGACAGGACTGTAAAGTTGTTGGAAAAATTCCTGGAAGCCGTTTTGTTAAAACGTTTTCAGATTTTCCGTCGCATTCTTCATGTTGTCATAAACAACACAAAAGCGCTGTCGCTTCGACGCCGATTTCAGTCGAGGGAAGAGTTAACAATCAGCTGGAGCAGGTCAGGAGAGTAGGAGGGATGCTCCAGTGTTGTCACGTTGTTCTTTGTTAAGAAATCATTGACCAAAAATGACCAGTGTGAGGGATCATTGTCATGAAGGAGAAACTAACTGTTAGTTCTCCATTTTTTTTTTGGCGTTTCCTTCTGACCACATTCCAAAGGCGGTGATGAAGGTCAGTTTACATTTCTTTATTCACAGCTTTACCTTCAGGTATGAACTCAAAATGGACAATATCTTGACAGTCAAGAATTTCTGTATTTGTTACCAGAGAATTCCAGGAATCTTTTGAAACTTATACGTATGTAAACACACACACGTACATATACGTACATGCAGACACATACACAAACACACATGTCTGCATGCGGACACTATGGGGTACTGCTGAAGTATCTGCAAACTACACTATCTCCAGTCCAGGTTGCGTAGCTTGAAACAGATGTTAACACCTCTTACATTTTCAATTTGAATAAAACAATAATTTTGAACCTCGTCATTTCACCCGTTCAGCAGCTTTAATACAGGGTGGCGCGAGCCGACTGACACATTTCAAATTTTAATATTGCGCCGGCGCAATAGCTTGTCGTGGTTGGCGGGAAGGGGAACGGTAGAGAAGAGGACGCCATTTCATATGGTCGGTGGCAATGGAGTGTTGGAACGTGCAACAACGTGTTAGCTGTGTTCGTAGTTTCGGCGACATCGCTTGGCCTGCTCGGTCGCCCGACCTCACTGTACCAAATTTTTTCCTGTGGGCGTTCCTGAAAGACCGTGTGTTCCGGAGGTGTATCATGACTATTCAAGAACTCAAACAAGCCACTGTTGACGAAGTTGCGGCTATTGATGAGGACCTACGGAGGCGCGTGTACGGCAACTTCCAGACACGCTTGCAACAATGCATTGATATAAACAGAGGCCATCTGCCTGATGTTCAGAAAATAAGCTTGTAATCTGTGAGTAATAAATAGCATACTTGGACGTATTTATAGACGGTTTCGCTTATTTTTCTCTGTTTCCATATGTTATCTATGACCATTTAAAATGTGTCAGTCGGCTTCGCGCCACTCTGTATATGCAGGCCTTCAGTCTTATCTAACTTTGTAGGATATTTTGATTTGTTAACATTCATTGCTTGAATAATATATAGGTTACCGACTTGACAACTTAGGTACTGTCGTCTAATTTCCGACATAGGAGAGAGATACTTGTCTCTTCTGTACAGCTTCCAGATCAGAACCTGAAACTGCCCAGCCCTCATTCAATGGGAATCGAGGATTCATTTCCAGATAGAAAATTGGTGGGACGTGAAATTATCTAGTTTCATCAACAGAAGATATGAAGAGTTAGTTCTACCTGCACTCCCCATATGCCCTTTTGGGTTGCAAAGAAAACAATTTCACTTCAAACATTAAACTTCAGTAGTAGAAGTTATATTACACCCTATAAATTTTAGGGTTATTGTTCATACCACCAGACTCAACATTAACACCGAATTTGTCTCGGTGTTAACTTGAAGTCCAAGAAAAGCAGCCTTTATTTTCCGACAGCATTAACAGATTAGATTTCTAAGGCAGACAGTCAGTGTTCAGTGAGAGAGAGAGAGAGAGAAAAACTTAATCTCTAGATAAAACGTAGATTAAATGCAGTCTTTAAAATACTCTTGTCTGAATCCCGCAGGCGCTCTATCGAAATACATTTACTTAATTTTCTTGTTTTTTTGACCGATGTAATTACCCCAAAAATTAATCACTAGACTACAGGCTTGAGGGTCCGGGGTTAGAATCCTGGTGGAAAAAAAGGGATTATTCTTCTCTCGAAATATTCAGACCGATTCTGAAGCTCACACAGCCTCCTGTTCAATGGGTACCGGGATATTTCCCGGGCATAAAGTGGTCGAGGCGTGAATTTAACAATTAACATCCATCTATTGTCATATTAAGAATGAGTAGAGCTATACCTTTACTGCTCTTATGCCCTTGTTGTGTGCACAAGAAAAATGTTACCCTTTCAAAATGAAGCATTATCATATCAATTACTCTCACTAAATATAATTATTGTGTTTATGTATAAATTACTTGGCACTGAATAAAGGCGTGTCGGAATTGCAATATTCCTCATATCTGGAATAAGAATATTCAGTAAAATATTACGCATCTTAATAAAGGTAACGGTAAAGCAGTCCCGTTACAGGCCTGGAGTGGCCCGAAGGGTTCCAGGAAGTTAGGTTCGCAGATTTCATGACAAAGGCACAGGATGGTGGTAAGGTTGTCAGCCTTACGCACCGGCCGCCTTTACCCCCAGGAAATGCTCCTGGTATTCATTTCCGTTAGAGGTTGATTCGACCCCAGAGCCATAGTGCGATCGAAAGGATTTTATGTCAATGAAAAATTCGAATGACACGAGCTGGGATCGAAACAGCGACCTTCCGATTACTCATCTTAATACAGAGATAAAAAAAATCTGGAGAAGTTTTAGTCTGAAGCCTGGTAACAACTTTCCATATTGTTCGAAGAGAAGTTTTTTGGCCATACAGTGTGTTTGTATTTTTCTTGGCATTTTAATTTTCAGGTTCGAATATCTCCCAGATTTACATTGTATTAACTGATTTCCCATTTTAATGAAGACAGAGTGTTCTGTCACAGACGGGAATTCCATACTTTGTACTATTCGCATTAAATTCGTGTTTCAAGATATTGCTTGCATAACAATTTTACTAGCCTATTAATTCCCATATATTCCTTCAATAAGAATAACCTGTCTTCCTCTCTTGAGATTTCCAACAAGTAGTATACAGGGTTATTCATAAGTCCGTGAAACGTTTTAAAAATTCGCAACAAATAAACTACTCAACAGATCATGGTAGTTCTTACGCCGATAGAGAGAGAAACTCTCCAAGTTTTTTTTTACATATTTCACAGATACTCAATGTGTCCACCTTTGGTAATATGGCAGACATCTATGCGATAGTCCATCTCGTTCCACACGCGTGTCAGCATATCACGGTCGACCAGAGCCACATCAGCGGTGATACGGTTGCGAAAATCTGGAGATGAGCGGGGAGTGGAGGCACAAAGACAGTGTCCTTCACAAACCCCCAGAAGAAAAAGTCACACGGGGTTAAATCCGGGGACCGGGGTGGCCACCGCGTTAAGGCGTCATCTTCTTTTCCTGTGCGTCCTATCCACCTTTGTGACAAGTTTCGATTGAGATACCCTCGCACGTCTTTGTAGTGAGCCGGAGAGCCGTCTTGTTGAAAGATATCATCATTACTTTCTTCATTCAACTGTGGCATCAGCCAGTTTTCTAACATGTTTCACGGACTTATGAATAACCCTGTATATTTATTTTTTTTTCAACCTTTGGTTTTTATAATACTGGAAATAATTGCACATAACACAGCTTGTCTTTTGCAGTATTCTCCATTTTTTTAGAGTCTCCACTTTTTTTGGGTTAAAATATTCTTAACTTCAGTTTTTCATATTTTCACTTACTGTTGGCCCTTACTCGCAGATGATCGGAGTTTGCAAATTAAAGCTCACGTCAGACTCACTAGTCTTCCGCTACCACAAACACAGGCCCGTGTTCGTGACTTTACCCCATTTTTGCCAGTACGGTTTAATTCAATTTACATAATTGTATAAGTAACATATAACTAACTCACTAACTAACTAACTAACTCCAGTGAGAAGAGATTTTTTGTGAAGATAATTGTTTCTCAACGAGTAAAAAGTTTCCCGCTTTGCACTGAACTGAAATACACATTCCTGTACTAAACAGCAAACCATTTCTCTCTACCCTGCCACAGGCCAGTGCAGCCCAATCCCTTTCATTGTCTTTTCAAGATCCATTGTAATATAATTCTGATACCTAAGCTCAGGACTTTCAAATGACAAGGCAAATTAAAAAACCCGCATCAAAAATTTGTTTTTCTACTTTGCTGTACTCATTTGATGAAAAATATTTCGGCTTCTTCTACAAAGCCATTATCGGGCAGCACGAAACAATCAGAGATGGTCCTCTACAATTCGAAGATTACAACGCAGTATCCTTCTTATTCTTACAATAAGAGCCAATAAAGTGCACTAATTCTCAACTTTATTTTGGTGAAGAAATTTACATGTTTCGGACAGACTTACTGTCCATCATCAGGAGTCTTAATACTGTATTCACGGCAACTGGTATTTGTCATACTGGTTATGTTGACTGTCTGCTAGCAGACGGTCAACATAACTCTTTCCCCTAAGTGTTTAACGACCTGTTCTTCTTTTCCTTCTTGATTTATCATCGGTATAATATTTTGTGAATTTGAAAATGAAGAAGGCACTCATTCTATTTCTTCCATTCCTCTCTCCTCTTGTACCTTTTAGACCAATAAATCTTCCTCAACTAAATGTTCTCGAAAACCTTCGGCCTATATTCTTCCTTCAGAATGAGAGGCCAAGTTTATTACCGATGTCAAACTTCGTAGAAATTCATAATTATGAGTTGAAAGGTTGTAGTTATTTCCTGAAGTCAATTAGTTTGTCATTCTTTCATTAATGTGATTTTTATTATTTATATAATTTTGTCAAAAGTCAATGACCATTCAACATTATAAACTAGAAGAAACTGAATTAATCGTTATTATTTCGGTTCCTTCGTTACTAATGTTGTTAAATAGAGAAATGTCTTGCCATTTAAATTTTGTAAAATAAAAATACATTAGGAAAGATTTTAAAGCATAGAAATATATGTTGTGGAAATGGCGGGTTGTAATTAGATTGAAAGAACCACTGGTAATTTCTGTACACAGAGTTTTAAAAACTGGGAACTTTTGTTACCACTTATATTAAAAATATTTTAATAGTAAATATACTTGCAAAACAAATAAGTTATCATTACTTACTTACTTACCTACTTACTTACTTACT
>Ga0131853_10013992_pt1 | contig 14698 bp, 10 predicted proteins | sample TergutLab28metaG_FD_92764 | JGI IMG/M metagenome (GOLD analysis project Ga0131853, IMG submission 92764) | Labiotermes labralis P1 segment gut microbial communities from Petit-Saut dam, French Guiana - Lab288 P1 (version 2) (version 2) | ecosystem: Host-associated > Arthropoda: Insects >... | reverse complement strand
TTGCACAAATGTATGATTCTAAAATCTTATTTACACATTAAAACCACGTCACTTGGTTAAAATACTTCTTACAACTCCTACATGTTTCAGTCTGTCAAGACCATCTTCAGGGAGTTTTGTTTTCCCTTATTTTGAAGTTGCCAGTGCTTCTATGCTTACTATGTATGGTACTGCAGCAGCATGTGTGTGGCTGTTTATGTAGTACGTACAACATAAACAGCCACACACATGCTGCTGCAGCATAGAAGCACTGGCAACTTCAAAATAAGGCAAAACAAAACTCCCTGAAGTTGGTCTTGACTGAAACATGTAGGAGTTGTAAGAAGTATTTTAACCAAGTGACGTGGTTTTAATGTGTAAATAAGATTTTAGAATCATACATTTGTGCAATTAGTTGGTTATATTTAAATAAAAGTGAATTATTGCATGGTAAAAACATGAAAATAAAAAAAAAATATTTAACTTAATATTTTGAATTTTTGAACTGTACTTGTATGCGCTGTATGTTATGTATAGTTATGATTATATTCCTGCCTTAGAAGCAGGGTCAGCTATGAATTTAGCCCACATGCACATAGTGATACCTTTATTAATGCTGGTGACATTGTTTTGCTATCAGACTTTTCATTTTTGTAGGGCTTTCCTGGCTTTGGATTTGGGGATGGTGGTTTCCACATGTCATTTGGAATTGGTGCCTTCCCATTTGGATTCTTCACATCTACCTTCAATTTTGGAGAACCTAGGCCTAGTGCAGGTACAAAAATTTGTTTAACTGTCTTTACATTTGTTTTATGAGATCACGTCAAAATATGGTGAACTCATTTATTGTATTTCACTCCACAGCTCCCCGTGGAACCCCTCAGTATGAGGAAGAACAGTTTCTGTCAAAAGTGTTTCTGTGGGTGGCCATCCTTTTCTTTTGTTGGCTCTTGATGGCATAGTACTGATCTGATGTAATTTTAAGAAAACTAAGTCTCAGATCTTTAAATATCTGTCAACTGCTGTAAATTATAAAAGTACATCTCAAGCATTGGAATTTTTTTAGTAAGAAAATTTCATTTGATGAATTGAAGAGTGACATAAAACATAAGAATGGGGTAATCATCATTTATACTTTGATATAACGTAACTGAAATATAACTTCATACGATTTAAAATTTGAAAGTTGCATTTGTGCCTATCAGGGGCAATCTCTGAGAAATTTGAGAGGGATGTAAAATTAATGTCAGATTGTGGATTTATGAAAAGTGTAACATAAATAATCTATGGTATCTCAAAAGGCATCCATTCACATTTCATTAGAATTTAATACAGTATTTATATGGTACCCAAATTTTCAATTTCAGAATATATTTTGATATACTTTCTCAAAACACCCCTGTTGGAATACTGAATTCAGTTTTGAGCTTTTATGAAGTAAATGTTAACATCTATTAATTTTCGTCTGCTTCTTTAATATGTGAATGTATTAAAGTTAGAGGAACTTTATGGGTCACAATATTATTTTTATGAATACATGTGTTTTACAAGACATTCTTCCATATCTGGTATTCCTGTTATTGTAACGAAGCTTAATAATACCAATACGTCCTCATGAATATGTAAAAATAATATGGATCCTAGAGGACATATAATGTGTGTTATCCTCTGTGTTGGAAATAATTTCCAGATGTTTTATCCGTTACCATAATCTTCATTATGGTTACTTTCATTAGAATATAAAAAAAAATCCTGGTGACTAGGGCATTCACTCACTGAAGAACATACTCAACTGGAACTTGGAATTGGTAGCTATGGGATTCTTCTTCATTAATTGCATAAAATGATGATGAGTTTTTAAACGCACTGTGGCTTATTAAATAGCCTACAGGGTGTTCTAAAAAAATTTCAAACAAAGCCACCCACTTCAGGGTAGTTAAACTACATCATATTATAAATTATAAGGCTCCAAAACCAGGTCATCCAGTAATAATTTGTCACCTGTCCTACCGAGGGACAAGGATCCGCTTTTCTGTATAATTATACTGTTAATTGTTTGGTTTATTAATATATTACCATACTGTTATAAAATGATAAATCTTGAGGTTGAGTACAGAAAGTGTCCAAGAGTTTTGAAACCCATGCCATCATAGTACAAGTTGGAGCATCTCTCGCTGATTTTAAGACATGAGAACATGTTTCAGACATTTATATTTTTCCTTTATATGAAGTGCTGAATTCTATGTAAACTTTCTTTAGGATTATAGTAACATAACTTCATTTCCAACTGAATGGTTGTTCAGTTTTCAACATTCCCAACTGCTGATTTTCATTGTGTTCTTTAAGACATTAATGCTTTGGGATGTGTGTGTGTGGTGAAGCAGGAATGAGATTGGAATATGTAACCAGTAATAGGCCCTGGGGTCAACTCAGCCTCTAACAGAAATAAGTACCAGGAGTATTTCCTGGGGGTAAAGGCGGCTGGTGCATAAGGCTGACAACCTACCACCATTCTATGCTGTTGACACGAAATCTGGGAACCTTAACTTCCTGGAACCCTCTGGGCCTGTCCAGGCCTGTAATGGGACTGCTTTAATAGGATTACATAATTTGTACAGAATTTTGGTTTGTACATAACTATAATTTGATTTAAGAATAGGCATAAACAGTAAGATGGTAAATATGTAGTGAATTTCTGTATTATATTGAGTCTTTGCAATTTCATGTTTGAAACAATTTTGTAATTCTGGTGTAAGGGGTATATGAAGAGAATCATAGTCTTTAACATGAACAAGTTAAGAACAATGTATGTAGACAATTCATCTTTCTAAATAAAGATTTGTATGTGTATCTTACACCCTTCTGATTTATTTTGCTAAGTAGATATACCTTTTGTTTGTCATATACAATAATTATTGACCTTCAATGCTCTAATCTTGGCTCTTTTACATGCCATACCTTTATTCTACAATTATCACATACAGCCACAGCCTCTGTGATAAACATGTGCAGTTGCAGATTAAAGTGAATGTGATTGAAAGGTAGTTGCCACTAAAAATTTAAGGAACATAGATAAAAGTATTTAAACAGTAACTGGTCAGGGCAAGTGGTAATATATTTATATATCAGACTTCTCTGCAGAATGTCCTGATTATGCATCTGAACTGAAACTCTGGCAAATTTTATTTTTATGGTTTCCTCGGTCTTTCCAGCACAATGTTAAGATAGTAACTTGGAATGGGCATGACTGCTCAAACATTTGCACTTTACCACAATAATCTACACAGTTCAACAAATTACATGCACCAGCAACTGATATAAAGTCATCATAAACAACAATTACAGTTACTTTTATACAAAATTAGTGGCTCTCATGGTGATGAGTATGGGCATTATCTTCTGAAATGTAACACTGTGTAGTCTGGCAGAAATTTTTTGATGTTTCAGTAGGATTCGGTAAGGAGAGTAGTACTGTAAAATATTCTCAATAAAACTGGCAGGACCATTAAACTGGTTAGGCAAGTGTTTTAAATGAACCCGTAGTAAAAGTCTGACATAATACGTCAGGTGACTTTCCCATTCCGACAATTCTGCAACAAGGAGATGCCTTTCAACATTCTTTGCCATGCCATTAAGAAGGTCCAATATGACCACTGAGAATTAGAAGTGAATGTGACATTACTGGCTTATGGATTATGTCAATGTTGTCAATATACTGGATGAGATCCTTCAGAACTGCGATAAAGTTTTTATACTTAGGAATGACAGTAATATATCAAAATTAGCCACCAAGAAATTAAGAACAGACCAACATTTGGAATCCTTCCTACAACTAACTGCGCAGGGCAGAGTTCTTGCTAACCTAACATATATGTTAAAAACTTGCAGCAACTCAGCTACTTTAAAAAAAAGTATTTTTCTCCTCCAGATTTGGAGTTTGTCTTTCCTATCAGCAAGACTGGACAGGGCCTACTACAAAACGTACTGTAGTATACAGAATTCATTTTAAGTTTATTATGCTTCCTTAGAAAAAGAAATTAAATTCAAATTAGTGAGTCTCCCACAACAAATCTAAACAAAACCTGGGAGGTTTAAGGTTTATGGACTGCCTGGAGAAGTTCATTTATGGCCCTGTGGAAACTTAGACTTTCTTTTGAATCAATGTGTATGAAACATGAAATAACCTGTCAACTCACTGGAAGTCTTCCATATTAAAGTTCAACATAATATGTGAAAGAGTTTATGGGATACATGCAAGGCCCACCTAAAAAAGCCTTATGTAAGCTAGGCTGTACTGTGGATCAATATGCCTGAAAACTGGAACTGCAAAATAGACTCCAGAAGGAAGCCACCTGTATCTGTACTTTGCAGGGGACCAACTTGACATGGTGTGTAACAAAGCTGTATGTTACACAGCTTATGTTTTGTATAACAAAATATTGTCAAATAGGAAGCTAGTCTTCCAGGAAAATACTGGATCAGTGCAATATTATGCAGTGAGTTTATTTTCACATAATGTTGGTTGGATTATGTGATTCCATACGATAATATAATATGAAGAAACAACATACTATTTTATGTAATCTGAAAAATATGTTGAACTGAGGAAACCTATGCAAATCATACATAAAAAACTGACTTTACATATAATGAGTCCAAACCCGCTGCATTCTTGTTCCTGTTGTTAGCAGTAAGTAAATATAATGTATGGTATATTACTAGAATTTTGCCTTCAACCAACAGAGTGAAGAACAGTAGTAAGTGCATATTTATTTCTAAACACGCTACATTGCAATTACAGAAGACATTGCTGCAGAGTCACACATTACTAGTTTTGACAGAGCAGCAGAACAGCACAGCATGCACTCATGAATTTCCAAACAGTGACCACATATTTTCATGTCTAAGTCACAAAATATTGAAGCTTTACAAGGTATAATAGGCATTACACATGAAGAAATATGGTAACAGTAAAACGATTAGTGAGCAATAAAAGTTTCAGGCTAGGATAAATAAAAATTATTGTTTTGCTACACAATGAGTTCAGAGATGAGATTAAGATACAGTAATACTGAGGTTTAATGTATGTTACTGTATATGGTTGTATCACAGCTTGTAGCTTTCATGGAGGAGCATTTGGGTTTGCTTTCCATATATAATCATGAACTAAACCTTAATCAAATCACACTGTGCAGGGTTCTCTTCTAATATGTGTTGACTAGACAATGATCTTGTTAACTATGTAATAGTTTGTATTTAAAAGCAAACTAAAAGAATGAAAGCAGCAGCATGGAATACAGTAGTTTCTCATGAATTATCAAAGCACAATTGATGGCTAAGCATTTTTCACACAATATTACACAGAGCAAATGGGAATGCTACTTCAGAAGTTCAACATTGTGTTGGATCACCATCATTACACACACTGAAAATGCCATTCACCTGTAGTATAGATAAAAAGGTTGAAGAATTGTGGAACCTATTTTCTAATTAAACCGTGCATGTAGTGCAAGTCTGAACAACTGATTGAAAAGTTAAAAATTTCTGCAACGAAATCAAGTATAATATCCATTTTTACCTCCCAGAAAAAGTGAATCACTGTTCACATCTTTATAGTCTCTAGCAGCAAGTCCCATTTGCTATTTCAGCATCTAAACAAGTATCCTTTTATACTGCACTTTGACAGCAACAGAAAATATAGGATATTATAACCAATTATGTAATGCAGGAGTGCACAAATTTTCCAAAAATCTGGAAGCCAGCTCAGAATTCTAGGAACCAGAACAGTGACATGAAGCAAGTTTCATACAGAGGACCCGCAGATATTAGGTGCCACCACAAAAAATCTGGTTGCCACAGTGACATGGCACCTGGAATTTGTGCACCCCTGATTAAATGTTTATATATCATGAGTAATAATTTCTTCCTAATCACACAAACACACTGATGATACAGTAACAACATGGTTTTCATCTCAAAATAAAACAAAAATATATTTGTTTTATATAAAAGAGAACTCACATCATATTGTTCTAATAATATTTTACATGACTTTGTGACACCAGAAATGCCCCACGTGGCTCATTCTGGATGGAATTATAGTAAAATGTATATTGTATAGGCAGTGAGTTACAGAATGACAGTGTTACATCACCACATTAAACAGTGCTTCAATGGAGTAGCTACCTGAAAGTTCAAAAACCAAGATGAGAGGAGAAAAATGTTTTTGTAAATTTTAACAACTTACCTCACGAATTGGCAGTAGGCTTTAACTGGCTCGTACCATTCCAATGCAAATATTTTAGCCTAAAACTCGATGATCACCACTCTCTATTGAAAGTTAAGAATTATAAAACAGTGTTTTAATGTCAGTAACAAAAGTTCAGTAACATTCACTTATCCATATTTGCTGTAAAAAACCCAAAATACATTTGATGTCCTGCACCAAATACACTAAAAGCAAACTAAGGTTGTAGATTTTGATAAAATGTGCAGCATGTACTGTTATGATGCATCATAGCAATCTTGCTCTTGATATTAACTTACATCTACACAACAACTTGTATAAGCAATAAAATATGGATCAGTGGTATCTGTGATGGCTTGTCTGCTGGTATGCTAGTGAGGCCGGTAATACTCGTATGTTACGTCAGCCCATTCCTTCAGGAAAAGTGTACATCCCATTTAAGGCACAGTTCTTGGTTTTTACAGATCAGAGATTAATATTACACATTCAGTATTTAACATGCCTCTACATACACAGAATCTGCTGAATAAAGAAATGTTACCACAGGCCATACGTGTGTACGGGAGATCAAAGAAATAATACTTCACAATGAAACTGCCATATAAATTTTGGTAATACACAGAGTACTTTTCATAACCAGACTGCCTGCCATAGAGCACACACTGTTGCTGCTCAGTCCTGTGACAGAAAATAACTCCCTGTATTTTGCTTGGCTGCTGATGATAGGTTTTTAATAATCAGTTTCTTCTTACACATTCCAGAATTAACAGAACTTGGTACATATATAATATACTAGTATTGTGTACCTCGGTCAATAAGCACTGCTCTTAAATGTTATAATCTTCTATGGGAAATACCATATGCAAAGATAACATACAACTGTATTCAGAGGCATACCATGTGGATACTTATAAAGCTAGTCGTCCCTTTGCACACAATGATGGCAAATGGGTGAGTGATACTATCTGCAGATCAGTGGTCAGGTTCACACCCTGGCCCCTTCATCTGCAGCGACAGAGCACCTGGTACCCACTGAATAAGAGGCTGGGTGGGCCTGAGCACCATTGTTAACATTTCGGAGACAAGAAAAACTTCTCTCGTTAACTGCCAGGTATCAAACCTCCATTCCTTGATCATCCAGCCTGTACCCTACTCACTATACCAACTACTCTACCCTGGCTCATCTGTGGGTACTTACAAACAGTAAAAATTATACCTTTCAGACAGGAAAATATTTTATTTCAATCAAGTACACGAAACAGTTCATTCTTATGTACTGTAAATAGCGTACACTTCTATGTGACTTCTGGATTGTGTATGCAGCACAGCTTTGTTCCAAAGAAGAAGATGGATATGCAATGTGGAACCTATGTACCAAGTGTCCCCTGATGCCATGCTACCGTGCGCAGTTTAGTACTGTCTAGTTTTCTAAGCAAAGACACAATTACATTTATAGAGAAGTCGATACATGACGTGTACTAACAATGAAACTTGAATTTCATGAATGTGTCATTTTTCTACAATATGTGATCAGTGTTCAAAACTGATTATATGTGGACATGTACATTTAATAAACTTCTAATGCCCCATACAAGTCTGTCACTCAAAAGAGCTCAAAAGTTTAATACTTAGAACTTGCTCTCTATTTGAGAGCCATTCATAGGTCAATTAAACACATTCTAACCCAAACCCTGGGTTCTATGACAATGCTTTATGCACAAACATATGACAGTGTTTGTGAGAAGATTGTGAGGGCCGTTGTTGTGGTGGAAGAGTGTTGCTTTAGCACTACTACCTAATTTTTTTGTACTTTGTGTGTATTATAATAGTACTTTCAATACATGTAACAGCTTAAGAATGAAATGTCACAACACTTAGTTATCTAAACATATATTTTCTTCAGGACTTCAAAATAACAAGAAAATCACATTTTTTTACATGCACCCCATCACTGCCAAGATGACTGCTGAATCATGGCAGCACTGTGTGTGTGGAATGAATCATGAGTTGTTGAACAAGGAATGTGATGAACCAAAAACAACCCCATGTTAATAATGTAAGAATCAAACAACACAGAATATATTCCTACAAACTGACAATGCCTATCAAAATTCTTCATGCTGCAAGTTAGGATGCACCTCACTGTCTCCCTTCTTTCTGTGGAATCCTCTCTTAAGTAGGAGGTCATTACAGTCCTGGCGAGACAATGGTGCCAGATCAATGCGTTCCAGTTCCTTGTAACATGCAAACAAAGCAACATTTACCATGAAGTAATTAATGAGTTCAATGATTAAGAATTATTTATACGCAACAATACAACCTTTTTGTCTCTAGTGAGTTATTATTTGTAGCTTACCTTATCATGCATGTCTAGCACCACAAGCTCTGGGGAGGCACCTTGAATATGCTTGAATTCTACATTTTCACTGTGCTAAAGTTAAGAACAATTACTAATTGTCTGACACAACACACACTTATAAGAATTATGTGACACTATAAGCCATCCATATAACCAAATCCACATTTTAATTACTATTATAATAATAATTATTATTATTAATATTACTATTGTAACAATACTACGCACTCAATAAAACAATAGTGTCAACTGATTCAAACACTGTCCATTTTCTTGTAACAATGATGCAGATCCCATGCATTAGCACTAGATGAGCTATCTTTTACCCAAACAGTATGTGTCAATGTAGATCTTGTTTTCCTCACACTGTATTCAGTTTGAACTTCAATCATTTTAGTATTCCTATGGCAGCTTTCCCCAATTGTGACATATTCATAATATTCATTATCAGATTCTACCTCTTTGCCTTCTTCTGTTTTCACATCAACATTCAAAGGTGGCAGATTCAAGAGTGAAATAGTAGCTGTTTCACTCAGAGTGATGACAATGTTAGAACATGGAGGTGGATATTCAGGGACTTCAGGTTGCTGAGGTTGCAAGAGATGACACAGATTTGAGGGGAGTGCCGGAATTTCAGCAGACTCTCCACTTATGGCACTTTCATCACAGACAACAAAATTCTTCATTTCTGACTCTGTAAAAGGTTCCTGTACTGATGTGAACTCAAGAGGTGTACTTTTTGTTAAATGCAAACTTGAAGTTGTTCCAGTAACTTCTGAAATATGAGGTGCTGTAGGGGGTGTTTGTAGTGCTTCTTGTACATCCTCAGGTAATTGTGTCTCATGGACAAGAGGTTTTGGTGTTACATCATTTCCACCTAATATTAACCTACGAGACAATCTTCGCCTTAATGGTAATGGAATACCTGTGTAATCACCAGGGATAACTCTTATGGTTGGTGCTCTTGCGTTCTTCTTAGTTATTTGTGCCATTTCAACTTATGGGGGCAGTGGTAGTCTTCACAGTTATCACATTAAGGATACAACAAAGGAACATCTTCAAAAATGAACTTCTTGATTTCTGGTAGACGATTCAAACGACATCCTCTACAACTCTGGAATGCATAATAAATTATTTGATTATCCTCTGACAGCAACTGGAAATCCTCATGCAAACAAGCAAATGTAAGTGCAATATGACACCAGTAACAATGGAATAACAGTGGAACTCCCTCAGTGCAATGCTCTTAACTCTAAAAGTTCCACAGGTGGTATTAAATATTATATATGTGAAAGGAGGTTCACTCCGTTCCTTAAATGTGATTCGTAACTACACTCCCATGGGTAAGAGAGTAAGTTTTTTATGGGCATGAAAACAAACAAAATAAAAGTATATTTTATGGCAATCACATTAGTTAAAATAACCATCCTTTCGGCAACATTTGTGAATTTCTTGCAAAACATATTACAGTTTATTCATATTCCATATGTCCTGTAGGCTCAGGATCGGGACAGGTGGTGGGCTCTTCTAAATGCAGTAATAAACCTCTGGGCTCCATAAAATGAGGGGAATTTCTTGTCTAGCTCAGGACCTGTTACCTTCTCAAGAAGGAATCAGCTCCATGAGGTTACTGGGTTCGATATCCTGCGTAGGACTAAGACACTGGTGTAGAATTTTCAACATTCCTGCAAGTGATCCTATACTACTTCCCTAACAATGTAAGGCTAAAAATTTACAAAGCAATTTCACTATTAATATGTCATCAACAAATAATCGATAAGAAGTACGAGAATATTACCACAGCTCCTTTAACAGCATAGTTCCAGTTCCTCTAAATTTCGTTATTCGTCACAATGACGAAATTTTTGCACCCCATTAAATAACATTATCAGAAAGCGTAGAACGTAGTAACAATCTGACTTTCTTGCGTATAAGGACAAATTATATTTCAAAGAATTTGCTCCGAATGCCAGTACACATACAAGTGCATTATCATTTCGATCGACACAATTTAGCGGTATAAATACATACACCAATACTAAACACTTGCTACCTTTAAGCTGATACCACACTTACTTCAACTCGAGCAGCAACAATATTTTCGTTGGCACTGTCGCCTTGCACCGCAGAATAAACTAAAATTATTACAATAAGAACAACTTCATGCCACACAGGAACCATACTGAATCAAACAGCGAATCGGTGATATTTTTCAGACTTCCCCCACCCTTTCACCAAATCCTGCCACATAACGAACGTGGATCTTAGTATAAGCTAGTAAGTGCTACTTTGAGCAATCGTAGCAACCTGTGCTGCCGTCCATTGATGCGACGCAGTTCAGCCATTGTCAAACTGCGCCTCTACCGGTGCCTCCGAAAACTATACATATGAATCTCCACATCACACTCAAAATACATTCCAATACTATTCCAGTAATTCAGCAGAAAGGGAGAAAAATTCCTTCAACTCGTTAACACAACCGTAATTCCGTGTATTATACACACTTAATAACACGTAGAGAAACTTGTGTGACATAATGAAATATAAATTCGCATTCCATTTTACAGGAATAATTGAGATCTATGTTCTTTACACTGCAATATTTTATACAGACATCTGTTTTTATGACGAGTCTACATCATTTATTGTATAGAAATTATTACATTTCCTGTTACTTATGTGATGGGATTATACAAATTTAAGTCCACAAGTTCATGACACAAAAAATACAACACTTCATAACAATTCATATGGCATACATATAATCTTAATTTGTACTGAAATGAGCTGTAAAGGTAATGGGATCTTGGATCATTAGCTAACATGAAATAGATGGATATTGTTACTGTAACTTTACTCTACATACCCTCAATAATTTATTTGCCCAAAGATAGCCACCAATGTTGTCAGAAAGTGCAGTATATATAGAACTGATAGAACTGGAATTGAGTTAAAATCTAAAAGAAATCTTATTTCTGTCGAATGTAGTGCAGAATATTGTACTCCCAAAACTACTATTCCATACCAAACCCCGTCCCCCCTCCATTTCATGATCTCATTTCAATCCAAAAATTATTGAAATTGTGTCCTTCCACACATACACCAAACCATCTGGTACTGTACAGTTACAGTACTGAAGAAACATACTACCTCCATCTTCAGAGAGCCTCCTGAAGACATAAGCAGTACATTCCTCTGAAACACTGCTACCCAGACCAGATGCAATCCGAACCTGAGACCACATTATGTTTCTTCACTACCATGAAAACATGAAGTAAATAACCTAAGGAGTAAAAATGACAAAAGGTCTCAATGGTTCAAGCTTGGAAAACTGAATTACAAGTACCACATTATACTCTTTATCAACACAGAGGTGCTTTGCACCACTTCTGTGTTCAGTTTCTTTCAATTCCTCAAATGAGACAAGAAAGTAAAAATATATAACATAATTATATGATCTGAGCCATTCTGAAATGCAAAATTTTGGGGTTCTACATATGTCAATCGATTTGCTGTCAACACAACTACCCAAGTTACATGCAACTCTCAACACACAAATCAAAGAAATATAACCACATTTACCCCCAAACATGACAAATTCTAATAGCTACTATTTCTTACAGCATACAGGATGTTCTTTAATTTATTGGTGAACACAAGAAGTATTGAATTTTCAGTTGCACTTATATTATGTTAAACAACAAACACACACCACAAAATGCTGACACAGTTTCATGTTCTACATACGTAATAACTATTAATGTATCAAGTATAACCTAATTTCTAAGAGTGGTATTTACTTCAGGGCACAGAGTAGTTATCTATTTACAGCCCAGCACTTCACTATAGTTAAAGTCAATGTACAACACAAAAAAATTAACATACAATAGAAACAACAATTTCCAGAAAGATACTTACAAACAGAAAAATACGTGATACTGCAACAGTGGTATAGGTAAAAAAAAAATCATGAGCACATTAAGTGGAGCTGTGATATTGTGAAGAAATAAAGTCTGTTTCAACAGGTGCTTTTTCACTAAATGGACACAGCAGTTTGTACAGTACATCTGCAACGAATGCAGTGCTTATGGTTCCCATTTCAGGCCAAAAATCAACCAATATGCAATCAAAAGAATTCCATAACCCTGTTGGCCTACAAGTCAGCCCCAGCTTTCTTGTCTGGTGACAGCATGCCATGCTGCTCCAAGTTGTCACTTCATTCCTTGGTTGAAGCTTTCATCATCATTAGCCATGATATAAGTCACTGTATTTGCAGCATGTTTTGATATGCTGATGTATGTATGTCACGTTCATCTCTTTTTCATGGCACCCACTTTCTGATACTGCAGGCACCAATGCATGAACATAACACTCACTGCACTTGAGCTGTGTCTCCTTTGCAAGGAATTCAGGCACTGTTCACTGGCAAACAAATGTCACTGACAGCTACATTTTTTCATTGTACGCTGCACATTCTCCACACTTCTAGTCATACAAAACAGACTGTCTGCTCACAGCTGAGCCCTGTGTATACAAAAAAGAGCATAGAATTACAGTGTCATTCATTGGCTTATGACCTCTGTTGTATTTACCATGTTAGCTGATTTGTGATTCAAAGTACAGGTAGTGAGTCATGTTTACAATGGTGTATTTAGTCAATTACACACAGACTTTTGTCAATTCCATGAAAGTCATTATATAAATCAATGGAGATTAACGAGCCATTAAGCACAGAATTAAAAAAACAAGTATTAAATAACATTATACTTTTATTTAATTCTGAATAAATACGCATATATTGCTGCATTACATGATACCATGTTTTCTACGAACAGAGAGCTGCATTCTCTCGTAGCGTTAACTTACATCGCCACACTTGCCGTACACAATTCCTTGGAAACCTGAAGAATGTCAAGTTTTCATTGCTGCTGCTTCTTACGCAATCTTTCAAACTAATTATGCAGTTAATGTGAATATAAATTATAAAACTAATCGAATTAATAATGCATACTACACTAAATTTTTAGGTTTGACGTTAGACAGCACACTATCCTGCAAACCACATATAGACCAACTTATTTCGAAACTAAATTCAGTATGTTACATAATCAGGTCTCTGAAGTCCATATTTCCTTGGAGAATCTAAGAACGATTTACTTCTCTAGTGTGCACTCCATCACATCTTATGGTACAATTTTTTGGGGTAACTCCACCTACAGTAATACCATCTTTAAATTACAGAAGAGAGTAATAGGAATTATGATGAATGCTGGAAACAGAAAATCCTGCCATGAGCTGTTCAAAAAATTAAACATTCTACCCCTACACTCTCAGTACATATTTTCCTTATTACTCTTCGTAGTTAAGAATATAAATATGTTCAAATCCAATTCGGTGGTACATTCTATTAATACAAGACACTGCTCAGACCTTCAGTGCATTTGTCTAAGGTACAAAAGGGAGTGTATCACTCTGGAATCAGTCTTCAATTGCTTGCCTCCAGTGACATGAGGAAATTTAAATCAGCCTCGAAGAAGTTTCTTTTGGAAGGTTCATTTTATACTATTCAAGAATACTTTGACTGGAACTTATTGAGCTATCCTAGTACAGGGAATTTACCAGTAATTAATGATTGCTGATATTGTAATTTTAATAATTAAATTATTCATTTATTGTATTTCTGTTACTGTTTGTTAAATCTGTATGTGTATAAATTTATTTTACAACACTTATATTCTTCCTTTAAGTAAATTTTATTGATAGCTCTTCCATCTATGTGTTAACTAAATGTTTTTTATATTATTTCCACATCCACAAAAACTCCAAACTCCAAAACAAACTCCGTGGCCGCGGCCGGTCTGCGAAGTTAGTGCCAACTTTTGCGGATAGAGGGGTGTCATGTGGTCAGCGCAACGGGTCCCCACAGCCGTTAATCTCTGTTTTCTAGAATTGGAGCCGCTACTTTTTTCATTCAAGCAGCTCCTCAATTAACCTCACGAGGCTGAGTGGACCCCGTTCCAGACCCACTACTACTCAGAAAATCTGGTAGCGCCGGGGATCGAACCCGGGATCTCTGTATCTGTAGCCAGAAACTCTGACCACTAGACCACAGA
>Ga0131853_10013990_pt1 | contig 14700 bp, 11 predicted proteins | sample TergutLab28metaG_FD_92764 | JGI IMG/M metagenome (GOLD analysis project Ga0131853, IMG submission 92764) | Labiotermes labralis P1 segment gut microbial communities from Petit-Saut dam, French Guiana - Lab288 P1 (version 2) (version 2) | ecosystem: Host-associated > Arthropoda: Insects >... | reverse complement strand
GCGCTGACCATGTGACACCCCTCTATCCGCAAAAGTTGGCACTAACTTCGCCGACCGGCGGCAGCCGCTCTGTCGGTATAGTTCGCGTGCGGACTAAGGCCACGGAGTTTAGTTTAGTTTTAGGTAGAGGTGCGTATTATTTTTGCTGCATTATTTTCTCTTGTTACACACTGCACCTTTTCTTTCACGATTAATTTTAAAACCTGTCAGACATTTCTGCCCCACCCTATAGTTCGGGATGTTCCAATGAGCAAATAATTAATGACGTTATGGACGAACACAGTGCTGTCACCTTCAGGGTGAAGCAGCCCATGTGAACTTGGGCTGCAGGACATTGAATATGGCTGCACCATGATCCTTAAAAATATGTCACCACTTACTGGCTGGCATGGCATGTTATTTCAGATGACTTGAATCTTCATCAACACCACTGTGAGAAAATTGATCTTGCATGTTATATGATATTTCTTCACCAATCTAGTTAACCCCATCCAGGACCTCAAATTTCTCTATACAGACCTTACCTGAAGATTGTTTCTGCATCTGGAGTGCTTGTTGTATTGCACAGTGCAATGAACCACCGTTATTACTAATGATCTTCAAGTCTGATGAAGTTATGGTTTCACTCTTCTCCTTTTCACTTCTGTTTCTCTCATTCAGTTCACTGAAGCTTGTTTTGTTTCTATTAGTCTTGGAGATGCGAGATTTTGTTTTTCCCGAAGGAGACTTTGGCGTTACAAATTTGTTCCTACTTGGACTTTTGTTGTTTTCCTGCAATAAAACAAAACACACTCTTCTACAGAACAAATAACTCTCCAGAAGTCACATCTCACATGAGTTAACCCTTCAAAGCATATTGATTACTAAATGCATAAAAAATGAAGCATTTAAAATTTGCTAAGTATGAAACCAAAATTTATATATCCATATATGAATGTCATATTTCCAGTCATTTGTAACTTCCTTGTACCCATCTGTATGCGGCATTTTCTTTCCATCCACTAATTAAAACTATGTATGAGAGACATCTATAAACCCTCAGCTTAGAGGCTTTAATTTCAACTTAATGACCAGATGTACATGACAGGCAAGACGAATGAAAATTACAACCCGGTAAAGAAGGGAAGGAGAACTATATTTGACAAGCTCAATGCTACATACGCCAAGTATGACAGCTCTGTGCAAATCAAAGGATGAAACAGTTACCTTAACAGAGTAACTGTTGCTAAATAGCCGGGAGCTCCTCCGTACTGACCCGGGCTGAAGAGGAGCCTGTGGTGTAGTAGGGCTTGGTGCTGGTACAATATTTGATGTGTTGCTAGTGTTGCCAGACTGGCTGAATACTGGTTTACTCTGCTGCAGTGGTGCTTCCTTGCGACTAATTAATTGCTACAGGCAGAACAATTAAAGTACTATTATTTAAAAGTGTAGACTTCAAAAACACACATATTTCTTAAATGCAAGGCATATGTAACTAAAGCCACCAACTATCCAACATTCTGACCATCCAATCCATTAACCCATTCAACCCCTCATACCTAAAAACCTTAAGCCAGTTCCATTCTCCTCCAAGACCCATTTCACTGCACACCCATGCTCTTTACAGTCATTCTAATTGTCACTTTCAAATGGGTTTTCCCTACCAAAATGTAATACACATTTGTTGTCTCCTCCATCTGAGCTGCATGTTAGATGATATAAACTCCTCCTCAATTTGTATACCTCACAATACTGGTGACTTGTGTTAATTATAAGTTTCTTGTTTTTACAATTAATTATTAATTTTTACACAAACCCCTAATGAAGCATTTCCTTAATATAATGCACAAAAAGGTTCATCTCAGGCAAAGATTAAATAACAGTACTGTTGTGCAAAGCTTTAGTAAAAACATAATGGATGAGATGCTGGGAACTTGGGTAGGTTCAGCCACACGTACCCCTACATGAGCGCGTAGACTGCTCACCCGCTTAGCTAGACTCTTCTGGTCATTGGCCTCAGTTAGTGTTGTTGATGGCACAATAGATGGTGATAGATATGCCATCTGGAGAGAGTCACAGAAACTAGGACTATCCAATGGCAGAACTCCAAAACTACACAACATAAACAAATTACTGATAAATAAATGTGATGGCCCAATCATAACTTACAACAATGTGGAAGAACAAATGTAAGAGTTACAGTCTTCTGAACTGGAAAAAAATGAGTAGAAATCCATAGTCTACAAGAGTAAACAAATTTTCCGAAGACTTTCTTTGGTTAGTACCTTATTCACCAGGCAGTTCATATATTTAATAAGACTTCTGCAAAGCTAATCATACTAGAGATACCAAATTGTAAACTACAGTACATTTTTTATTTTGTTAAATGTTAACAATTTCAAAACTCACTTCAAGTAAAAGTTACAACTTTTACTTTAAGTGTGTAATATATTATTACATAACTCCATATTTCATGACAAACCCTGACTTTTTGTGTCATGGGTCATTTTTGAAAAACAGATAAACTTAGAGCTTCATGTAATTTAGGAGTCATACTGACAGTGTTTAAGGTAAACATATGCCTCAAATATCATAATTCATACCTTGGTGTCAAAGGACTAATACTGCCAGTAAACACACTACGGAAACGAACAGGTTTCCCCCTTGAAGAAGGCAAGGAAGCAATGCCAGAATTACCAGCATTCAAAGAATTGGTTAAAGGACTCTCTTCCAGAGTAAACATCCGTCCACTTGGTGGTGCTGTGTTATGACAATTAAGCAGGTGGATAGGTGTACTGTCAACAAAACACCAGTTTTTTAAAATCAGAGGTGTTGCTGGCTGCTGATGATGATAATGGTGATACAACACACACACTTATAAAGGCTGAGCTGTGAACTGCTAAAAAGTCTAATGTATTGTAGAGTATTGATCAGACTACTTGCTAGTCATCATGTGGATAAAGAAACAAGCTGGTAAAAGGGGAGGCACTGCACATATATCATACATTTTACATCCATTTCTAAACCATGCACAGTGACTGAAGCTATAAAAATAGTCCCAGAAAATCGGCCATATTAAGGTCAGCATATGAATGACAATGCTGTGCCAACTGCAGCTACATACATTATTATGGAGCTCAGCTAGCAAGTAATAGACCACCACTATAAATAAAAAACATGGTCTAGCTAAAAAGCTGAAATTGAGCTGATCAGGAAATTATGGTAAACTATTGTTACACAAATCTACCCCTAAATCCTTTCCTGAAGTAGGTCAACCAAGCTAGTTCTTCAGGATCAAGCTGATCTGATGTTTTCAATTTTAACCTTATCCTCACATCAGTGCCCAGATCTCCAACATGGTTTCTTCCATTGGTGAATTCTAATCAACTTTCTGTACGTGATTCTCGTTTCTTCTGTGATGATGATATAATCATGAGACCCTGTTACAAGGAACGCCATGGGGCCCTTTCAGCAAGATTTTACCTCAGAGATGCTTACTGTTGTCAAACAATACCTTCCATCCAGTGGCAAATTTTAATTTTATTTATCTATGTAAAGAATTCTGTTGGCTCCTTGTTACCACTGCATGACATATCCAAGGGCCAAAAATGCAGATGATGACGAAGTTCACACATGGAAGGTAAGTCAAAATATACTTAAGAATCAGTCATGGGGAGCTGATAAAAGATCATTCTCCGTGGTGGTGATTACATAATTACTAATGCTTCAGCAACAAATGCTGTGTTACAAAAATTAAATAAGACCTCAAAATTGAATGGATTCTTTTGGTATGACACGAGCAACATCTGAAGGGTATAAAAATTGGTTCTCTGAGTGACAAGAGTTTAGACATGATATGTGATATGATAAAAACAAATATGGAGACAGTACCTGCTAATGGTGTTCAAAACTGTTGCTTCACTGGCATTTGAACTGCCGTTAGTGACAGAACAGCAGCTACTGTGTTCACAACTATTCACAAAATTCACTACAGGATTGTTTCCATGACACATAGAGAAGTTCTCTAAGTGTGACACTTGGAATGTCCGTAAAGGATCTGGCTTTTCACCACGATTACACAGTTCCTCAAATGCATGCCACAGGAAAGGATTTAACTTCAGAGCTTGTAGATATGCTTCTGATGCCTTGCTATATCTCTCAGTTTGTGAGCAAATGCGTGCGAGAATCTGCAGCGCAAAACAGGCCTGATCACCAAACTCAGACACCAAATCATCAAGACTTCGTGATCTACCTGTGTCACCACCTGTAAGAACTGACTCAGCTTCACTCAACCTACAAACAGAAATACATAAAATTTGTCAGAGAAAAGCATGAAATCTTATGCAAGGTCTGCTAGTATAGTCTTTAAAAATGAAATTTTAAAGAATTTAGGTGCTTAGTTACTCACCATACAATGATGATGAACCAATGGCTACTGAGCCGCATCATATAATGATAATGAAACCACTGACATTATGCTTTGTCATTTACTTCCTCTTATAATACAAATTATACAAGTGGTCCAAGGGATATACAAGTCTGACATATCTGAATTACATAGGCAGATACCTTGTGGGCAAAAGTCTACTTGGTACTAAACTTACTTCTGCTGATCCAGACAGCACCTGGCCAAGAGGTACTTGCACTGTGGTGAACTTGTGCCTTTGCTGCGTAGAATGGAGTAGGCCTGCCCTGGCTTCCCTGATCGGTAGTAGCAGGTGGCAAGCAAGAACAACGCATCATCTGAGTCCACTACAGATCGTAAATCAGAAAAATCCAGTTAATGTAACTACAGCCTGATCAATCTGGCACGGTACAAGTAAAACCTACCTGTGACTGAATTCAGGTTTATGTGGTGAAAAGCCAGTGTCTAAATGATTCAGCAATGACATGGTCTCTAGGACATGACAACTCTGGCATTGAAATGAAAGTCATAGGTCAGAAAACTCAATTCTGAAAATATATAAAATGTTAATTCATGAAATACTCTTCACCAGAGTTGCACAAGTCCCAAGGGCTGGATTGCCATGATGAAGACTTTCTGTATGGTGGCTGCTAATATTTTAGGGTCCTCAGTACAGAATTTGCTTCATGTCATCCTTCTGGCACCTAGGATTCTGAGGTGGCTCCCAGATTTTTTGAAAAATCTGTTCACCCCTGCCCTTCACAAATCAAGGTGACATACATAACAAAATGATCAAAGTTACGTAAAACTTAGTTCAGATGTATAAGGAATGGAGTGTGAATGGATTAAATAAAAAAATAATACCAACTCTTGATCTGGAACTTTCAAAAGAGATTTAAGCACAGAATGTGCGATGATATTAAAACTTATTTTCTGTACTTTTAATCAACAAATGCACACAACTGTCATTACAGACACTATAATATTTAAAAAAAACACTAAACTCCTACATGTTTCAGAACTTACTGGTCCATCAACAGGGAGTACATCAATTTTTGGTGTATAATAAAATTACTTATTTAATTTCTTTAATATGTAGAAGCATCAGCCCCTGTACATGACTGGACAGGCCCTAAAGGTTCCAGGAAGTTGATGCACCCATATTTCAAGACAATCGGCACACGAAGGTGGTAAGGTCATCAGCCTAACACACTGGCCACCTTTACTCCCCAGGAAATATTCCTGGTGCTCATTTCTGTTAGAGGCTGAGTCGATCCCAGGGCCACAGTGTGGCTAAACAGATCATGTTAATGAAAAATTCCAATGACACCATCAGGAATTGAACCCGCAGCACAATGCCTCAACCAAATGCATCAGTGCATGTCCCTAATGTGTACAAGAACTGATGGAAATTCTCCCACACACAGTGAATACGTGTAGTGGACAGAACTGTTATGCTCAAAGTTAAAATACAGAAAATATAAAGAACATAAAATTATATAATCAGTTCAGTGTTTGGTTATTTGTAAAATTATTACGTAGACGAAGGAGAAGTAAACTGTGTAGGTTAAACTAAAATATAACTATATTATTATATGGCCTCTGGGACAAGATCTGACCCACAAACTTCCTTAACATGAAGCAGGAGCACAAATTTGTTGAATGTAACATTCAACTATAGCATGCTGAGGGTTGAAAACAAACGCATTTGCTTTGCTTGACCATACTGTATGCAAGCAATGTTACGGTGATGGGAAGAAAGGGCAAGAGAAACACTCAAGACAAGAGCACACAGACTGTAGCAAGCTCTAGGGTAAAAACTTATCAGCAAACCATCTACAAATAAAATAATTAATCCTTCATATGCAAAATCTGCCATGCTTTGGTACAGTTACATTATAACAGTGCCTTCCATCAATACATGAATACACTAACAATTAATGTTCATTTTAGCCGACATGAACTGGAAAGGAAATGTAACCAACTTGCAGAAACACATATTACCTGCTGGATTCATTCATTCATTCATTTAGTATTCCAGAGATCCACCGAGGTGGATATAGAACTTGTCAGGTATAAACAATATATAATGCAGAAAGAGTCATTACAATAAAATACTTATGATAATAATACGGAAATAAGTCAAATCAAATTTATATAAGAATGCTATTTGCTCTAAATGTACAGTTCATCAGTACAATACATAGTGTACTTAAGACAAAAAAACATACTAACAAGCCATGAGTACTAACGTAATGTCCTAGACAGAATCTGAACTTAATACATACAAATATACATACATACACATATGTTTACTTTCCATTAGATATTTACCAAACGTGTCAAGAGGGTGTGCAGAGTGTTGTCATAATACCATTGGGGGTTAGATTACAGGTGAGACAACACAGAGTAGGGCGTGTGAAATAATAAGTTTTGTTAGTAATAATGAATGTGAATTTGTGGCTATCCTCAGTTATGTAAATAATAAGTAAAGTAAGCAACAAAAATTAGGTAGCAACTACGTAGCAGGGGCGTAACAAATGGAGAGCTATAGCAGTCAGGAAGCTGATTGATAAAATTCGTCCAAACTATAGAAAGAATGTTCAATGAGATAATTTTTTAATGCGGATTTAAAACTCTTAGCATCGTCTGATAGGGCTTTAATGTTTGATGGTAGGTGATTATAAATTTTACCAGCAGAAAACAGCACTCCTTTCTGAGCTGATGTAAGGTTTGTGGAAGGTAAATGTAGGTTTTGATTGTAATGTGTGTTTAGGTTGTGAATATGCTGGCTTGAGGAAGTTGCTGGTACTGGTGGCAGATGAATGAGGGAAAGGGGGTATGCTGGTTCAGATGATGATGAAGTAGGCAATGATGACAGCAGGTATGTTAAGAGTTACAGGACAAAGTTTCAAACTTAGCACTTAACTTGCTTGTTTCTGCATTATCATGAAATGTCTACATTATGCTCCAGGCCAAGAGCATGGCAGATATTAACAATAAGTTCACTTTTTTAATGATTTATGACATCTAATTTCTCTTCAATACGGACTGAATTTCACTATTTTTTATTGAGGTTGTATGAAGGGAGGTAGATTATATAACTTTCTCATTTAATAAAGTAAGAAAATAGAGGCAAATAAGCATATCACAAAATATCAGTCCCAATTAAAAGGTAAGGAAACAGTGATCAGTACAGTTTGAAGTAAGCATACTGCCTCCCAGTCTTGTTCTACATAATGCGTTTTGTAGAATACTGGGAGCATCCTGGTGTGCAGCCAGCCAAAGGGCATTAAACCAAAAATGACAAGGAGTACATCAGGGTGTGGTGAAAAATGGCAACAAGAATTAAAGTAAAAAAAGTGTACAACAAACAGGTGTAAAATAGGGGTACTGTGTATGCATAAATCATCTGTTATCCATAAACTCACATGCTCCAATTGTACGAATAATTAAGGGTTGCTTGTCATTAGAAGTGTCGATATTTTTTGCCAAGCAGCTGATTGTAGTTATGACATGTGGGGTAATACCCACCTGTTTCTGAGTTGTTTTTCAGCAGATGCTTGCTTGTGTGGTGATATCACTGGTTTATTCTTAGTACACAACTGTATAAATAATTTGCTCACCAGCATTATGACACGACAGTGGAAAAATGCACAATGTAGATTATGGCCCAATTCTAATGCAATTATAAAAGTAACAAGGTCAGATTTGTAAACCAGGGGTCCACAAATTTTCCAAAAATGTAGCAGCCACTCTAAAATTCTAGGTGCCAGAAGAGTGACATGAAGCAAGTTTCATACTGAGGACCCACAAATATTTTATGCCACCATACAAAATTTAGTTGTATGGGCAACCTGGCAACCAGGATCTGTGCACCCTTGTAACAGACTGTAAAATACAGTCTTTTCTTTTTGCATGTGGGCATTGCTGTACATCTTTTCCACAAATATTAATAACATCACAGGCCTGGTTGAGCTACATTTGTTTAATTCAATTTCTTGTACAGCATTACAAAACATGAAATTTGTATGGAGTTTGACAGCAGATGTGGGCAAAAATAAATTATCCCTGTACTATGAAATTTAACAGAGCTAGAAGCTACAAATGTAACACACACTAAGGCATAAGCTAGGCTGTTGCTACTGCTACTACTACTACCACTACTACTACTACTATTACTACTACTACTACCACCACCACCACCACCACACACTGCACAAATATATCATAACTTACCCTCGGCATAAAGGCGTTCGGCAAGAAATATTGCATCAGGATAGGCATAATGATTTAGGCAATGCCATATAGCTGCCTGAAATTCAAAACAAGTGTTAGAATACTTGACCTAGTCCACTGCACTTGATATCACCCAAATGCTCCACTTGTGCACAAGCAGTCTTCGACTACATACGATTAAATGTAATACAGATACCAGCTGGCAAAACTAATTCATGCATATGACTTTTTGACATAAACAATATACTTCCTAAAACAATCCGTTTGTCAAATTTTAGGACGTGCCTGTGGTCCATCCAACAAATCCCTGAATCTAGAAAACTGCTCCAGCTTACCTGAACAGGTTCTTGAACTATCATTTTATTTAAGGAATAATACACCTAACCACAAGTCACTTCAGTTTGTAAAATATTTAAATTACACAAACTGAAGGCCTAATATCATTAATGAACTAATAACACCTTCCATCAACTGCCACCATATTGAAAATTGATACAGATGGCACTGTATGCACAAACAATAATACCACCTACAGGTGGACGCGAAACATCACGTAGTAAACACATGCCTGCAGCAAGGAGTTACTCTGTGGTCACGGATTAGGAATCAATGTATGTCAGATCTTTCATTTGAAACGTGCTAGTCAGAAGGCGATAAGGATTCAATGAATGGAGGTGACACGTACAAACGATTGTAGAACAGTGTAGTACAATAATCATATTTTCGCTGCCGGATTTTTATATCATTTATGTTCAATGCTGTTTTCTATAGTGGTCGTATGTACGTGTATGTACTTGTAAAATAGTTTTCTTCCCAATCGTTCTGCATGGGAAAAAATGTCAATGTCAGGAAACATCTGCTGGAATAATCTGAAAATAAATTTTCAAGTTAGAAACAATTGAGTGTACACACCACAGAACTTAAGCAGTATAGGTCAGCAAGTGCACCTAGGATAGAGAAATAGACACGGCAATGGTGGGTTGACTATGTAGTGGGTCCCTGTCACCACGGCATGGCGCGTCCTCAGGTTGCGGATAGAGGAACGGCCTCCGATAAGGAGGGTAGCTGCGAATAAATTGAATAAGAAATCGCGGACAGCCGACGAGGGGTGGTCCTCCAGCTTGGGGGTTGGGCGAGGTGCCAACAACACCTCCCTGTAAAACACTTATGTTAAGAAACACGCACATGCGGGATGCTTGCTCTGGAGACAAAACAATCCAGAGGTAAACTACTCCCCCACTCGGATCTCCGGGGGGAGTGTTTCTAGGGGAAACATCGCACAGCATACAAAGAGAATGAGATGTGGCGCATATAGTTGAGGAGAGGGGGTGTATAGGGTCTTGGTGGGGAAACTGGAGGGAAAGAGACCACTGGGGAGACCTAGGCATAGATGGGTGGATAATGTTGGGACGGATCTCCAGGAGATGGGATGTGGGTATATGGACTGGCCCAGGATAGAGACAGGTGGTGGACGCTTGTGAGTGCGGTAATGAACCTTTGGGTTCTGTGAAACGCGGGGAATTTCTTGACTAGCTGCAAACCAGTTAGCTTCTCAAGGAGGACTCTGCACCATGGAGTAAGTAATGGTGGGTTGAACATGTCATGAAGATTGGGAACAGCCGGTATGCATACAGAATTTTGGTGGGCAATTCTTTTGGAAAATGAACATCTGGTTAGTCAAAAAGGAGATGCACGAACAGTATTAAGATAGGTTTTATGAGGAGAGGTTGTGAGCATTGGAGGTTTACCATGTTCAATCGTGGGTAACAGGTTAGGAATCACAAATCAATTAGGCAATGAGAAACCTGTCATTCACATTTTTCTGATGGGAATTAACTGATGAAAATAGGGATATGTACAAATTAATGACAGTGAAGTTAGTACTGCACTTGCACTTGAGTATGTTAACATTTTATTGTATGTCTTAAGTGAATTATATGCTTGCAGCTTGCTAGCTCAACTGTTTGCTCCTGTGGAACTGCATGGCTCTTTCATTGTATATCAGATGGTTAGAAACTGTGAGGGAATGGTAGTGGAATAACTACAGTAATGGTGAGATCTGGGAATCTAGTACTGTGGGGTGAATGAAATTCCCTCATGGTATCATAAAAGTTTGTAACCACTGCTGCTTACAAGTTTATCTTAATTATCTTTCATGTACCAGTAGTTTGTTACACAACATGATATTCTTTGGTTTTAATAAGAGTGCTTTGTCACAGTTTCTTCTGTAACAAGTGCTTGCTCTCATTTCTGGAGTCATATAAACATATATAGCAACATACCTTAGTTGATAATTTTATCTTTGCAAGTCAAATAAGCACCCTTGGCTCAGCATCTTGACTCATGGAAACAGGGTATGTGGAGGTAATAACAGCCTTCATTTCTAACCTTGTCACTATGCATAAAAGAGTTAAAATGACATACCTTTAGGGATGCAGGATTCTCTGTCAAGGTCACTATTATCACTTTCAAGTATCAAACACCCAAATGCCCTCCTTTTTCAAAATCATCTGTATTTCTATAAAGATACAGGAGGTTAGTTTCTACCCTCATTTTATAATTTCTGATAACTCTCTAACCAACTTCTTTAATTTTGTCTACAAAGATGTTTGTTCTCACAACTGCTTTGTTATATAACAATATATGTTAGAAGGTTGTTGATGTAAACAGCCAAGGGTTACTAAGATGCTGGCCCAGGACATGCCCCGACAATGAAAGTAATAAAGAAATCATTGGAAATCTTAGAGTAGCTAGTGTCCATACTGAGACTTTGAATTGATGATCTCCATCATACAAAGCAGAAACCTAAGGAAGAAATTCTTCACTGCCATGTGAATCTGTACCATGATCTGAACAAATTATGGTGTTGAACAAGTTGTTCTTGCCTGTTGTACCATCCATACCCTTATGAACCCCCCTTCTTTTTACAGAGTTACAAATTTCAAGTCAACTTGACCAAAGCACCATATACAGGTGTATCCCCCATTAGGAGATAAAAAAATAAAATGAGTAATCATCATCATTAACCTGTACTTGTACTGCTTAACAGCAGATCGTTACAGATACATTTTAAGTGGCTTTCTAAATCAGAGAACATAAAAGTTTGGCCTTAAATTCACTTCCAGGCTAATGTCTTTCTTCACATATAGCATGTTTACTACAACACCAGCAATACATATTAAAATATCTGGCATATTTTAACTTCAATGAAACATCATGGATAATGCAGGAGTCTGCACTAAACTGTAGTTGGGTATTTGTATAAGTACATCAAGATGTTAAGTTTTGTTCATCTGACAGTACATCTATCTGCCACAACAGAACAAGACAGTATTTTAAACATTCATTTTTTAATTTCTTTTGTTTATTGAAACAGACATTTTTATTTACATTAGGAAAACTTTTCAAATTCATGTACTGTATTATAAAACTGTAAAATGTTTGGTTAAATGCTGGACTTTTACAGTTGTCTGTATTTGAACAGCACAGAATTTGTCAGGAGTACCTGAACTGTCAGTCAAGCATTTACCATCAGGTCCTTTGTTCAACTTATACATGGCAGGACCAAAATGTTCCTGGAACTTATGCATAATTTGTATAAAAAATGACATATATAAAACCTAACCTAGTCACCCTCTCAGTACTGCCCTTACACACATACACACTTGTTCCAGTGGTACTGCCATTGCTGGAAGCACCTATGGGAGTACTCTTTGGGATGGCTGTGAGATTTGTTGTTGTTTTCTGTTGAATTCCTTCTACTGAAGCAAAACAATGACCTTTTACCCCTGTCTTGAATAGTGGGAAAAGTAAGAAGTTGCATGGAGTGAGATATGGAAAATATGTTGTTTGGGGGATGGCTGGAATTTGGTTCTTCACCAGAAACTGCCACATTGTGTAAGAGGTTTGATAATGCATGTTGTCATGGTGCAAGAACCAGTTGTTTCTCCTCTTTTCAGCTGAATGGCAGAAACTTTGTCCACATTTTCATCAGTCCTTGAGGTCATTGGCCTACCACTGCACCCCTCAACTTCTAGCAACTCCTGTTTTTAAATGGTTGTACCAGTTGTAAACAGTAGAATTCTTAGGAGTTTCATTTCCATATATTGCACTGAGACTTAAAACTGTTTCTACCATGTGCTCTCCCTAGTTTGCACTACTTGTTAAATGCCCGCTGTTTAACTTCAGACATTGCAACAAGAACTGACATCACACTTCCACTTCATGTCTGACTGCAGCATGCAAGCGTGTCTCAGCCAGTTCCAACTTGTTTCAGTGATAGTGCATGGTATATGCCTTCTATCTCTGTCCCCTTTCTTTAACAGGAAGTACAATTATCTCAATATGACTTAATTCCAAGAACTTTTTAACCACCCATGTATTTGTTCGATATAATGTCAGTAATATGTCAGAAAAATAATACAAAAATTCAGCACATGATGGGAGGGGACTGACACTGGGAAACTTCCCTTTAAGTCAGATGACAAGACCAACAAATGCACATATATAAGGTGTTGATCACTTATTATTCGTTCACCAACACATTTCTATCATTGTTGCCATCATCATCAGGGTAACTTACGAGAATATTAGGAATCCAAACAAATTTGTCAAAATGTATACTTTTTTACAAAGAATGTCTCACATTGATTATACAGTCACTGAAAGTCAGTCTAATAAGGGCAGTTTTATCTACCATTAGAGTCTAATAAAATTTAATGTTAGATAAAAACTGCCATTTAGTGACTGTATAATAAGTTTGAAATATTATTTGTAAAAACTGAGTGGTTCACCTATGCAATTTGACAGGTTCCTTGGATTCTTAATATTCCTGTAAGTTACACTGATATCATAACAGTGATTGAAACATGATGGTGTACAAACATAAGTGATAAACACATCTTACATTTGTGTATCTGTTGGTCTTGTTATATGAACTGAAATATTCTTTTTAATGCATGGAATAGAACATATTAAGTTCCCTTTAAGTGTTGTTTCATTATCAGGCAACACTTAATGTTTGTGTAACATGAGACATTAATAACTTAAACTCTGTATTTGGATTCACTATTTTTTCACATGTACACAACCTACAAATGATGTACAACCACAACCAGACTTGGCTTGTCACCAGGGTCACTGATCCAAATCTAGGTCACCCAGTGCTTCATCTAGGTCATCTAAATCTTCGTCATCATCAATAAACAGATTCTCATTGATAGGAACAGCTGTAGCACCCTCACTTTCTCCATCCAGATCTGTTAAGTGAAATGATATATTTACTGAATTAACATATTACACCTAATACATAAAATCTACCAGTCAGTTTCATTTAAACTTTTTATTCCACATGGCTAGAATGCCTGAGGAGTAAATATCACATAAAGTATTAAACATATCACCATACATTTTTGTCAATAACAGTAATCCTTGTATACTTGTGTCAATACACATTTCAGTATGGCTGTACCAAAATGCATGACACAAATATACAATGGACACTGTTATATATGACTGAAGTATACAGTGCTGTGAGTAGATACAACATGGCACTGAAAACATTAGTATCAGTACATATTTTGCAGTCTGCTCCATATCAATCTATTATCAATCATGGAATTATCACAGTAACCATAAGACCATCAGAGCACGACACTGATATGATGATATCAAATACTTCAGTATCATCAAAACAGCCTCACCACATTTTGACCTGACTTAAATGTCTTCAGGGATCAATGGGTGGCCTAGTTTGGTGTATTTACGAAGAAATTTCTTACGACGAATGAGGGTTAAAATGATAATAAGATCTTGGTTTTATATCAGTATTATATTCTTATGATTAACTGATGTTATTAAAATTTAAACTAAACACAAGGAGAACAATTTATTATCTACAGCAACAAATGCACAACATATATATATACACACAAGGGTGTATCCAAAAGTGACCACCTCTGTGGTCTAGGGGTCAGAGTTTCTGGCTACAGATACAGAGGTCCCGGGTTCGATCCCCGGCGCTACCAGATTTTCTGAGTAGTAGTGGGTCTGGAACGGGGTCCACTCAGCCTCGTGAG
>Ga0131853_10013989_pt1 | contig 14700 bp, 13 predicted proteins | sample TergutLab28metaG_FD_92764 | JGI IMG/M metagenome (GOLD analysis project Ga0131853, IMG submission 92764) | Labiotermes labralis P1 segment gut microbial communities from Petit-Saut dam, French Guiana - Lab288 P1 (version 2) (version 2) | ecosystem: Host-associated > Arthropoda: Insects >... | reverse complement strand
GATATTTATTTACTGCAAAGTCACTCTACATGTTTCGGGTGTCACAGCACCCATCATCAGGAGTACTAAAAACTGTAAACGCAGCCTCCGGTACAGGTCATAATACTGGTACAGCTACTTCCCACCAAAGTGGCATGATTCTGATCAGGCCACGTTGGAGGGAAGTGGCTGTACCAGTATTTTGACCTGTACCGGAGGCTGCGTTTACAGTTTTTAGTACTCCTGATGGGTGCTGTGACACCCGAAACATGTAGAGTGACTTTGGAGTAAATAAATATCTGCATACTGTTGCATCGGGTTGGATTTTTATTAGCTCTGAAAAATCTTTAGAGTAGTTAGTAGTGAGTATATGTGGGACATAATACAGAAATTTGGAATACCAAGGAAAGTAGTTTGATGAACACTTAATGCATGAAAACTGTCCTTATTATGTTAATCAACAAGGAAGAACTTGCTGATGAAATGGTAACTGCTTAAGGACTAGAAAGACCTACGTGCATACTTACCGAAATCTTGTTTCTCATTATCGTACATGAAATTATGAGGAAGTGCTGAAGGGAAAGAAAAGTTGATCAGGTGATTTGCACAAAGACAGCATGATACAGATTTTGCAAATATATGTATATGTCTATATAGTTCTGTTGTGTAAAGTGACCTTAAAAAAAAGAAACAAGTCATCTTTGAATATTCATAAAACAAAGGAGATATGATTTAACTGCATTAAAGGTGAATCCTTCAAGGTGAACTGCAGAGAGTGGAAGAATCCACATACTTAGGCTTTGAGATTACAAGACTTGGTTTCAAAAGATGTAAAACGCTGCATAAAGAAAGTGAATGGAGACTTTTTACAGTTACATCCCATGTGAAGGATACTAACTTTGTCAAAACAAATCAAGTTAAGCATATTTAATAGCATTGTTTAAGCTTTCTTTTTTTACTGGTGAGACACGTGGAAAGTTAGTGAGGTTTGTGACCATGAACTCCTAGCATTTGTAAACAACAGATAGAGAAAAACTGTTCAACATGAGGTGATAGGGAACAATCCAGCTGTGAGTAGTTGTGGTAATCAGGTAGTAGAAAAAGAACTTTCGGAAGTTACCTTAGTTCAATGCAAGTACAGTCATTCATTCATTGCAAGTATTCTGAATTGGGGGGAGGGGATGAAACTTGTGCATGCCACATATGGGGAGATTCCTCTTACTGCTGATGTTTCTGAGTTTTTTCCTGAAGATGGAAGCAGCAGGTTCAAAACATTGCTAAATACCTCAATGAGACATGAGACTGCATGGTGTCATTGCAGTATGAGTGAGTGTATAAAGGTTTAGGCCTGTTACAGCACAGTTTTATTGAATATTTTGCATTGTCTGAGGCCCATTGGAGGCACTCCCCTATTCTAGTACCATAGCAGACAGGTTAATATTCAGAGAATTATGGGTTTAGCCCTGGCTACTGCCACAAATGTGAGAAATAAAACAGAAGGCAGTTGTTAATATCAGGACAATCACTAGCAAATGGAGTGTGGCCGCGACTGCTGAAACGTCATTAGTACTGTATTAAAAGTATCTTAGACATTTAATAGTGACAAATTTCATTGCAGGTAGTGCTGGAAATACTGATTCCACTACTGCTGTGAGGTCAGTAGGAAACCTGCTGCCGGTCACGTAGGCAGTCTTGTCCACTTTTTCTTGTTGCTTTAGATTTCGTAAACCGTAGCAGACGCAGCCATTTTGGAATTCCATAAATGATGATTGAAGCCGTAGATTAAACATGTCGATGTTACTGCAGAATATTACACGGCATTTACGTTGTTTAACGATTGGAACAACAATATATGTAGGTTGTACAGCGTCGGATGATGAGTGTGAATGGTGAATTGCATTCTGAAAATAAAAACCCGTGAATTAAAACGTAACAACCAGTAATTTTCCGCCGTTGTTTTGTATGGGTGAGAAAGTTGAGGTGATGTGAATAGAAACTCGTGGAAGCGGCCACTTCGAAAACGTTTCGCAGATGCTAGAATAATGTTAAGGTACTGTCCCAGCATTTGCGCAGAAGGATTAGTAAGAAACCAAACGTCGGGATAGCAGAGAGGAACCTGGAGTGGGTAGGCCCCAGAGCCATTTTGGACGTTAAAGGTTCCTTGACTCATGCTGCAATTGTTAGCCCACAGACGCTGTACCGACTTCCCTGTCCTGGCACGTGACTGGGGATCGAAGTTGTTTTTGTTTTATAATGCCGGAGCAAGTCACTCGTTTGAGGAAACAAAATCATGTGTGTTTGTGGCAGTGGTAGATTTGTGCGTGAAATCCTACTACCACGGACCCTACCCTGTTTACAGTGGTTCCAAAGTTTCTTTTATCATGGCCTAAAGCGTCTACCTCCCCAATCACAGTGGCCGCGCGGTATAAGGCGCAGGTCTGCGGCGCTTTTGTTGCTGGGATTGCGAGTTCGAATCTCGCCGAGGGCATGGATATCTTTTGTGAGTTGTCAGGTAGAGGTCTGTACGACGGTCCGCTCCCTCGTCCAGAGGAGTCCTACCGAGGGTGGTGTGTCTTGCGTATGATCTCGAAACCTCAGCCGTGAGGAGGTCTAGGCCCACTAGGAGTGTAAAGTCATGATAAAAAAAAAGTATGCCTCTTCCGATGTGAACAGATTTTTCTGTTTCTGTTGTCGTTTTCTACATCGTTGTGGTGTGTTTGCTTGATTTTTTTTGTCTAATTCTTTGCATGCGACACGTAAATTTGAGGGTTTACCAAATCGGAGATCGAATGCTCATTGAACGCTTTGCTTGGGGAATAAGAATATGCTTTTAAAATACACTTCACACAGAAGTATTTCACTTGAATTTTAAGAGTCTGTACAATTTATCAGCGCTCCTGATGCTACATCCAGCTAGCTGCAGCATTTGATAGATGGATCACTCGACTCTTGGCATTTTCAAATGCTACTCATTGCTCTGGTCCTACATCCAGCTAGCTTCTGTATTTGATAGATGGAACACTCAACCCATGACATTTTCAGATGCTATTCATTGCTTTGATGGTCGCGAGTTTTTTTTTCTGCTATGGACATCACGTTGTGTTCATGATACTATAAGTGATTACACAGTTACTATCAACACAGCTGTTTTTGTGGTGATAGTCATTTATAGAATGCGAGTCCATAAAAACATGAATGTGCCCCGTTTACTGTCTCGCCCTCTTTTAAAACTCTGTATGTTGATGGTCTTTTGGGTTTCTGTACCGTGTGGTAGTTGAGTGTTTCGACGTTTTAGAGGAAGGTACTTCTTCAGGTTGAGTGATTTTGGTTCACGTGGATACTGAAGTGACAGGGAAGAAAGGAATGCCTGTTAAAGGGGAAAGTTGAAGGAAATCCCAATCAGAGGAATGGGAGGGGGATAGTGAATTGGCTAGAAATCCTGTTGGCTCAGTACGTGCCCTGTTCTCCCCCTGCCATTGTTATGATTGGCCTAATGATCATCCGTAAGGGTCGAAACATGTAGCATTTTATAAACATAGATTTTTTTATAATAGGCGATATTTGTGTTGACTAGGCTTGCCTTTGTTATTTAATGCAGTATTGTGGCAATGCATGATACATTTGGCACGGGGTGAAGTCATAAATATACGTGCACATCATTTGTGAAAGTGGGTGCTTACAAACATGGCGATGATGCGCAACTTCGAGTTTTTTTGTTAGATTAACATGTACAGAATCTGTATTTTTTTCAGTACTAAATTCGTCATAAAAATAAGGCCAAGCAGTAGCTATGATGGACCTAGAGCTGTAGAGTGGGAAGCAGTGCGGTAGGAAAAGGAAATTGTGACGCCTTCGAGCGTAAAAATTGGCCTTGTAACTCTTGAGGAAAAGGTTTTCCCGCACCAATTGTTGTTAAAATCAGAGGGGCTGCCAGGTTCAGTTTTGTGCTTTTCTGTGTTGGTACCGCTGCTTTCACATTCCACCGTTATGCGCGCCATAAAAGTACGCATTTGTTAACGTGTCCTTAAAGCAAGAATCGAATCCCTCGGAGATCTTATATGGAAACAACGCTTATGTATTGTTCCGCTGGGGATGATTAGGTTCTCTGTTGTAGTAGTGATCGATCACATCATCGAATTCGGTGGTAAAATAAAGTCTGCGAAAGTTACAGGTTGAGGGTAGCTTGCCGCTGTCACCCTGGGATTAATCAATAGACAAAGCAGCGGCCTGTCTGAGTGCCTCCCAGTCTTATGCGTCTGGAGGTTATTTCGTTCTACAAATACAAGCCAGGTGCAGTGATGCAAACTATATGTTGACCCCATGTACGCCAATTATAAATGGTTATGCGTCACTAGTCCCAAGTGAACTGTGGAAGTTTCTTTTATCGCCAGATGACATATATATATATATATATATATATATATATATATATATATGGATGAATTCCTGTAACACTTGTGATCTGAAAACTGCGGAAGACTTCGGTTAGGATGGTAGGTCGTTGGCTTGAATTCAGCGCGGGATATACAATATTACGTAGTTAAGTTTTTGCAGTGCATTGGCTTCTGTGAGGAAGTTGCCGGGTTCGTATCAAACATGAAATCGGCTCGTCTGGCGCGTGCGTGGCTCGTGTGTTTGTTGTTTCAGAACAGCCATTACTCATTTCGGACCAGGGTAGCTGAACACTGCTCATAAAGCAGTTGGCTGTAGTCTGGACTCTCGGTGTTCTGTCGTCACTACCAAAATTTATTCGGCTTTGTGGCCCTCCCAGCCTCTAATCGAATGGGTACTTGGAGTAGAGCAGCCTGAACTTGAACCTGGCCGTTCACTTCATACTAAGATTTAAAATACGCGAAACCTTACCTGTCACTGTAGCGTTTATGGGCCATGGGGAAACTACCCTTTCTTGATTCTCTCAGTATAGTATTCAAGACGTTACTCACCGTGGGCAGATGATGATGCGTTGTTAAGTGCGTTGTTCAAATTTTTCCTTTTTGTACGCGCAACATTGTAACATTTTGAAAGGCAAAATGAGGGGCTTGGTGGGCTCCATCACGCATTTACTTTTGCATGAATGCCAGTTTTTTCCGATAAAATTTTGTGCTTGGTTGGTTGGTTGGGTCACGAATGAGTGTAGTAGATGTTGAGAATTTGTGTGATTAGTGTATACCCCGGGATGGGAATTTGATAAAGGGCCCGAGGAGACATGTAAGTCATGTCGGTAAAATCGTGTCTGAAACAGCAGTGTAGCCTATGAGGACGACGCTTGATATGTGCATAGAACGACGGCAGTGTGAATGTATATGGCGCATGAATTGTCTGTCTGTCTGTAAAATTAATCGATATATGCATCCTGTTAATTGGAATAAATTGATTATGGGGTAGGAATAATTTCGAAGCTTTCGCTCTTGTGGGATATTGTTCTGTGTAGGTTAGTGGTTGGTTACCGACGTTTCGGGACATTGGTCTCATCTGCATTGGTCAAGCAGCGCAACATCCCAGAAGGTCGAAGACCTCCACTACAACGCGGCGGAAGCCTCAAGTCTCGCAAGACTAATTTTAACGGCCTCTCTTGACATGGGTATATGTGACCTGCAAGTTTGTTCAAGCGTATTAGAAGCAAATAGGCCCCTTGATGATGTCGCCGATGCTGGAGGATGGATTGTTTCCCGTAATCCCCTTTTCCTGGCTGGATGGTACTAGGCTATTAAGAAACGGAATTAGAGAGAGAATAGAACGCAGCTATCATGGTAGCGCGGGATTTCGTTGGAACGTTTATACAGGGGCATTATTTTATCTGCCAATTGTCGCTAGTCACACTTCGTAGGTTCCCTTAACTTCTGCGTGTATTGAACAACGCTTTTGTTTAATGGGACGCGTTCCTTCGAGCCGAAGGAAAAGGTTTCCAGCACGCCCTTAAAGCTGTGGATAGTGAAACCTAACTGCAGTATATTGAATTCACCGCTTGGATTCCGACCCGGTCAAATTGAAACAGCGCGCGCTATTTCCCGTCGCGCGAAACGGTTTCATCGAGGTGGGATGAGAGTTCAGAGATAAAATAAGGTATTTGTTTAATTTGGAATATTCACTGCCCCTACGGAACCCGAAAATCATTGCTGTTTTCATAAGTAAACGCCTTTTGAGCAAGTTGATGAAGGTACGAACCGTTGCACCGCTGTGTGTTTTATATAATCATGCACCTGTGTGGTCTGTTTCCCGAGTCATTTTTTGTCTTCCCCGTTCTTGCAATGTTCCTACCCAATCTTATCCTGTTCAGATTGATTACCCTCAAGACTGCAAATTTTGAAGGTCATCGTTATGCATTTTTCTTTTCCATCTTGTTTTTTTTTTCTGTGTCGTGGATGTAATTGTTATCCTCAGAACTTTGTGTTAAGCGAGTAGACTGCTATGAACTTTTGTCTGCTGCCATTGAGAAGCGACTGGTATTCTTTGTCTCTCTCCTCCAGGTAACCTTCAAGCTTGGCCTTGGCTCAGCAATCATTACGGACGACCAGATCAGAGGCACGCTTAGGGTAAGTTGGAAATCATCTTCCCGTGAAAGATATAGTTGTGTGCTGAGTTACATAGACCTTGAACACGGACAGTTTGATTGTATCGCACATGTTTTTTGTTTGTTTATCATGTTGACTTTTGGGGGGAGGGGGGGGGTTAAACACAACTATTTTAGTGTGGAAAGAATGCAAGAAGTGTGGACCATTGTATGGAGGATTTGAAGGAAAGAGAGTCCAGGAAGACCTACGTAGAGGTAGAGTCCAATGCGATTTTGGGGCTACCGAACGGCAAGGGGTATTGGGGATCTTTGCGCGGAACAGAGGCGCCGGAGTGTAAAGCTGACCACTGACCACCATTTTGAGTCGAGGTTAATGTGTGGAGCTAGATTTCCACTCCCCTACACTTCATCGTGACGTCGCGATTAAGTGCGCACGGGCAGCAACATTGCTTTACCCCACTTGAAAGCTGCCTCAGATCGTTCAGTGCCTCTGGAGAAACAAATATTGACCCCACTTTATTTGGGGAAATTCAGCTACGCGTTTTCTACACAGTGCATTTCGTGTGAATATTGAATCGCAAGGAAGTGGGCATAGTACTATTCCGTCTATTGACGGAAGACGCCGAAAACCTAAGGGAGTTGTCACGCTGCACGCTGCTTTAACACATGGTGGCGAATAGATGGCGATACGAACAGCTGCGGCACCATTGAACCCCTTGTTTCAAAAGGGACCTCACACAGCGAATACGATACGCTAGGTATATATATACACGACGGACAGATACGATAGGATCATGACAGAGCATGGTATGTCATCTATCGCTGAGTCGTAAACATGGCTACAGAAAGTGAAAAATCTAACGGCCTTGAACGGTTCTTTGCTAGTTCATGATAGCGTGGGCACCAGCGGAGCTGGTTAGGGAACACTGTTTTCTGACTGGAAAGATCTGTGTGTGTAGGAGAGGCCAAATTTTAAGATTTTCGTGTCACATAAAATGCTCTAATTAAAATATGTGTGCATTCTGTTTTGGGGTTTAAAATCATGTTTTTAAATGCCTTAGGGTGGTCAGTATGATCGAAACATGTAGCATGTATTGCCAAAACTGGTAGGTTATATTTATTGTGGTTGGCGGCAACACGTATGTCATTTTCAATATGATGTACCACAACTCTACGACTTTACAAAAAAAACATCTAAATAAAAATCTGGCCATAACAAAGCAGAATTCAACACTGGTTGCAGGAGGTAATGGGTGCCTCCTTGTCTCCTCCATTCTTCTTCTCATCCACCAGGTAATCAATATGCCCTGTCCGTCTGATGACATGTTGATACTGAAGAAAAACATATCGCGAGTCGATCGAATTGCGTGCAGTGTGCGAGGTACGTATCATGCTTTATTCATCGTATCGTCGTCGCATTGCTGTCTCATCGCAAGTCATGACCGGTGTAGGAGCGGCCTCGGGATAACCGTCCTACTGGCCGAGATCCGGACTTTGGACCTCCCGGATACGTAGCGCAAATAGTAACCGCGGCTAGCAATGAAGTGAAGATTTACGGTTTCTCGCTATAGCTGATATTACATTGGGCATTCCAGTCAGTCATACCAGATTTCACAGTGGGCACGCGAGGCGGTTTTGTCCATGAGATACGATTGTTGATAACCGGTAGTACGAACAGCAGCAAATCATTTTTAATGGTGTTTGCAGTTCACAGTGTTTTGTTGCTTCACGGCTGTTTGAAAAAAGATCCTTAGGTTATTGCACATTGAGATGGGCGTAGCTGAACTCTTAATGTAGATGGGACGTGGTTCTTACTGTGACGAGGGTCATAGTGGCTGTTTTAGCGTTGAAGGACGTGACAGGTGATCACATTTGATAAACGCGAGAGGCATGGGGGAGAGGGGGTGGTGGCTTATTTTAGGTTACCATCATCGCTTTTGTGTGGAGGGACGGGGGAAAACCAATGTCGGAATAGATAGGTGCCATGGGTGAGCTGAGCACGTCCCAGAATTCATCTGGAATGTGAAGCGATGTGTGCATGCATGCGAGTAAGAGAAGGGAGGAATGTATGTTCTTGAGACTGTCATAGTAAGTAAGCAGTGTCATGATTGCATGACAGCTTATTAAAGAAAATGTGGGCAGTGAAAGGTTCCATTCACTGGTGCTGGTATTAGTAATGCTATCTTTACTTTTGTCAAATGTCAGGTAGCTGGATGAACTGGGGTTCGAATCGCAGTAGAGGCAAGAGATTTTCTCTCCTCCACAACAGTCCAGACCAGCTTTGGGGCATACCCAGCCTCCAGTTCAATGGGTAACGGTACCGTGGTTCTTTCCAGGGGTAAAGCAGCTGGGGCATGAAGTTGACCACTCATTTCCATCTATTACTGAGGTTCAGAATGAGTGGAGCTATGGCTTGGACAGGGGCACCTATACCTTTGTTGCCAAAAGCTGTGAATATGGATGGGCATATGGTTTTCTGCCCTGTAAATTTTGTAGTCTCCATGTTATAATGGTTCCATTTCAGGCGTTAACTTGAAAGAATAATCTTAATATCCCACAGACATTAAACTGTACATATAAGCCTTAGCACATGAAGATAGCATCACATATTGTGTAAAACTGCCCATGAATTTTTAATGTTATTCATACAGACCATATATTTTGTTACATTCTTTATTTTTAAAAATCAACAAAATACACTAATTAAAATGCGGTAAAATAGTTTACATAACGATCTTCATATCAGGTGCCTACTCGTACATGTATCAGCACCACGGTGCCATTATCAGGCAGTTTATCAACAACAAAGGTTTTTAGGCCCAACAAATATTGCAGGTGCTATTCACCCTCACTGTCATAAAAGTAAAACATCTTAAAATGTTACAACAAATATATGCATACATTGTTGCAACAAAATACCCCACATCGACGTGCCTCTTCTGTTACACAATCACAGCCATTTTTTCCTCCTGGGCTGTGCACACAAACATACTATCAATATATGATCCAAAGGGATATCGTCCTGTAAAGTTGTCAGTATTCACTTAGAGTGTATGTATGCATGTGAAAAGAGGTGTTATAATAAACGTTATAGAGCAGAGTTCTTACTTTTGTTGTTGATATACTCCCTAATGATGGCCCCTTGGTGTCAAAACATGTAGCAGCTGGCACCTGGTATAAAGTGTGTTTTGTAATCTATTTTATTGTATTTTAATTATTGCATTTTGTTTGTTTTTAAAAATGTAGAACTGTAGGTGATTGTTCATGACTTCAGTACATTTCATAGTATGTGTGTCCCTTTTTTTTTGCATTTGTGAGCTTGGCTGTGCTGCATGGTATAGACATCTTGCATTCACCTGCATATTTCATGACAGCTGTCATGTTCAGGGACATGATAAAAGGGAGATTTTGTATTAGGCACTTCATGTGTAAATGTTTGTTAGATCTGTAGGAAATTCACTTGAATTATCATAAAATGGGCATGACTGATTTACTGGAACTTGACATTGCAGGTTGGCTCTGTCTGTGAAGTGAAACATCCTGAGAAGAAAGAATTTGTTGAAGCCACAATAAACAAAATACAGGATTGTAGCCAGTACACTGTAGGTTAGTAAATGTCGTATGAGACATCTGCATTTATTTTTGTGTTGTGGTGTAGTACATATCCCAAGTGGTCTGAACGTTCATTATACGAGTAGTGAAATTTCTGTAATTTATAATGAAAATAATTTCAGCTTATTCTGAAAATTGTCATCAGTGACAGTAGTCTTGAAAGTATGATTAGTTATTTTTGTGTGTATTGAGTTATGTATGAAGTTGTCTTCTTTAGGAGGCCAAACTTTGTGCTTTTCAGGACATTTCCAGTTTGTTACAGAACATTCTGTTGTCAAAAGGATTTTTTGGTAGATGATCACCTGTGAATTGGAATTGTATTAACATGTACAATTTTAGTAGCTTGACATTTAACCTAACCATAAATGTTGAAGGTTGGTAGTCTTATCCAGGATATTCTTTTGGTGAAGATAAGTTTATGGGAATTTTGACTAGAGCTGTTCAGTTTAGAATTAAAGCATGTGTTAACTTTCAGAAGCTGCTGTTCATCCTTTCTCCCAATTTCATTTTTAGAATTACTTGATTCATTGTCAGTACTGTGACAAATTTTGATTATGTTAGGTGAAAAAAAGGAGATTTTCCCTTGCAGATTTTAAAATCATTGTGTATTTCTTTTTGAGGACATTGCCCATGGAATCAGGACATGGGAAATTTAAGTAAGGCATTTCTTGAACATGGGATGTGGTATGAAAATGACATAAAAGTCAGTAGAGTAGTGTGACCTGAAACCAAAAATATGTCTCTCTGTCTATAGTCCAAGAATTAGTTTCATGGGTGTGAATATTCCTTGTAAGGCTTGTTTCTGTATGCTATTCCTGATGGTTGGAATTATGAATGCTGAGTTTGTTTTGAGTGTTTATTATCCATGAATTTATTGACTTCACTTGCTGTGGTATGTAAGAACTTATTCTCTTTATCTTAGTTTTTGATGATGGTGATATCACAACACTCAGAAGAACTGCTCTCTGCCTGAAAAGTGGTCGTCATTTTGCTGAAAGTGAAACATTGGACCAACTACCATTAACACACCCAGAACACTTTGGAAATCCAGTTATAGGAGGACGGAAAGGAAGGCGAAACCGTCAGATACAGTAAGTAATAAAACAACACTGACAGCTTATGAATGCTTATTCATCTAATATCTCTCTTCACGATTGGAAACCCAGTTTTCTTCCATTATGACAGTGAGATCATAGATTGTTATGCTTTTGTTATAACTGAGTGCTTTGCATGTTACTGTATTGTAAAGATATTGATGCATGTGCACATAAAATGTGAAGATTAAGAACTGGCTTTTCTTAAAGATGTTGCAGAAGTAATAAATTGTAGTGTAGCTGATAGGTATAGCACTGTAGGTGGGGCAGGCTGATGCTTTCCTAATGGTAGGAGTGAACTCAGCAGAGCTGCAAGTTTTTTTTAACTTGATGCATTCTTTTAAACATGAAAAAAATGTGCCATGTTCTGAGATTCATTTTGTTGAAATTGCTCTTGAAATAGGGCAGAAACAACATGATCTGTGCAACTGAATGAATGTGAGAGGTTCATTTGTACATTTCTGAACCACATGCTACAACATGATCTGTGCAAGGTGAATGAATGTGAGAGACTCATTGGTACATTGCAGAACCACATGCTACAACATGATCTGTGCAAGGTGAATGAATGTGAGAGGCTCATTGGTACATTTCTGAACCACATGCTACAACATGATCTGTGCAAGCTGAATGAATGTGAGAGGCTCATTGGTACTACACATACACCAAATTTTGTTAAATTTGTACAGTTTGGAGGACAGATAATAATTATCTGTGTGGTGATAGAATTTGGAGGGTTTTTTTTCTCAGATCATGTTTTTTATAAGTTTGCTGTTTACCATTCACTCATGTTCTGAAAATTCCATTTAGTGTATTTAAAGAATTCAGAAAGCTTATGTGAAAGAGAAGTGGGTCAGGATAGCATAGTATAGTGACTTGCCACAGGCTGGATGGTCCTGGGCAGTGGCAAGGTTTCCCGCATCCATCCATCCAGACCAGCCCTGGGGCTCACCCAACCTCCAGTACAATGGGTGCAGGGTCTCTTTTCTGGGGTAAAGCGGTGGCATTGACCACCTACTCCCATGTAGTGCCAAGGTTAAAGAAAGAGTAGAACTATACTTGTACACCCGTTCTGGGCCTTAATGGCCTTGTTTACGGTGCACTTATGTGAAAGAGAATATTTATGCAGTCACATAAATTATACACCAGCCTCTAACCAGGTATGTCTTTTGAATGCAATTTTGAAAATCACTCTTTGAATTGAATAGTACTCCAGAATTACAGTAATTTTTGAATGGTATTTCAGAAGAGAGAAAAAAACTACATTTCCTGCTGTGGACCCATATTTAATGTTGTACAGTACTTACTGTGTTCATATGGCAAGCCTTGCTTCATTTGACTTACACATTTATAATTAAGTGCCATATTTATTATGTAGGAGACGACTGTCCAAGGACAAAGGACTCGCTTAAAATTGGAAGATTGTATTTGTACATGATGAATTTTATTATACTTGGGGAAGCAGATTTCTGTCAGATGTTCACATAATGGGAAATTGAGGTCTGCATCATGATTCATTTCTGAAAGCACCCAACAGATTCGGACAGATTTGGTATTTGGGTGTCCATGCTGAAAGTTGTTAGGAAAATTTGTGATGCATGCCCCATGTTACATGGAGCCTGAACTGAGAACTTTTAAAATTTCTAGAAGTGACTTGTTGCACAAACAATTTGTACATGACATAAAATAAATTGCAGCATTATTTAACAACTTCTGTGTGGAACATTTCCTTTGTAGTGAATGTGTAAATATGAAGAAGTAATTCTTGAACATGAGCTGTGTGATGTCTGTGATATGTTTGCCTTTCAACAATAGATTTCATTGTGTAGTAGATGAGCATGTGGCCAGCATAGGAGACAAAAATCTAAGGGAATTTGAAATATATGTTTGTTTCATTGGAGTAAATGTAGCTGTTACATTTCAACTGTTTTGCTATAGTCCTTTTAGCTTCAATCATGATTTTATATTTTAATTACCAGTGGTGATGACAGTAGTGATGATGAAGATAACCCACGGAAAGGTAAAAGAAAGGAGGAAAAGGAGGCTGATATTGGAAAAGTTGTGTGTGTGGAACTGGGAGACAAGAAGAAGCAGAAAGATAACTGGTTCCCAGGATTGGTGGTGGCTCCTACAGCTCAAGATACAGTACGAATACGAGTCCGTGATGAGTACCTCGTGCGCTCCTTTAAAGATGGAAGATAGTAAGTAGCGTGATGTGTAAACAGAAATTTGCAATGATGTGAGTGTTAATTACATAACTGTTTTATTTGTGGATGGTTATGGTGGTACTTTCTGTATTGCAGTTTTACGGTACCAAAAAAGGAAGCTACAGAATTTACAAGAGAAATTGGGGCAAAAGTGGATAATAATACTCTAAGAACTGGTAAGTGTTTCAGTGAGAGTATGTGGAAGAGGTATTGCTCTTGTAATTTCTCATTTTGTAGCATTGATATCAGTGTCATAAACAAAGGGACTAATGATATGCAGTGAAAACTCCTTTAAGAGGGGCCTGTTTGAGATGGTATCTCACCGTAAACATTGCATTAATTTAGTCCCAGAACTTTCCTGTGTGATTTTTTTTGTTAGTTAGTTAGTTTGTTTGTTTCTTGTTCTTTTATCCTTTTAACCTGTGTGTCATTTTAAAAGCTTTGCCACAATGAAAACATACAGCAAATGCAACAAAAATATTTTACGTACTTCGTATGGTTTTTTATACCAAAATATTTGTATTCAACCTCCCAAGTTTGATGTGCTACTTCTGTTTCATCTGTTATCTGTTCCTTCAGATGGGTAATGATGAAATATTTTGGCCTTACCCTAAAAATTAATGTATTGCATGCATGGGTCACAAAGTACAGCTTCCTGTTCTGTTACTATCTTGTTTGTGTTAACAAGGTGTTTTGGTTTTGAGAATCTTCTTGACTGTTATCCCCATAACAGTTGATTGCCATTTGTAAAGTGAAGCATGTTTTAAGCATAATGAAGTAACAACAATGGACAGTATTTAACCATTATGTTAGAGCCAGCATGTTGTGAATTGACTTATTAGAAGAAACTTTATCATGCAGCAAGGCAATGCACGGAACATTACAGTTTCATGATATGGTGAATTTAAAATGGGTGAATTGATGAAAAGAAATTATTAAACACTAAAAATATTTTTATTGCACATGTCACTGACAGACCACAGTATGTCAGACTTCTTATCACTTCATTGCAGGTCACTGAATGTGTTGGACCATTGCAGAATGACAAGCATACATTCAGTGCAGAGCACATTATTTAAAGTTTTGTAGTGATATTGTCATTTTTGGGGGTTTTTATTGGTAAAGAAATAGTCATTTGAAGTGCATGTACATAAATTTGGTGACAGTAGCCCCCCCCCCCCCCCCAAAAAAAAAAAAATTTTGCCCCCCCCCCCCACACCCCAAAACAAACAAACAAAAACAAAAACACAAAGAAAAGAAATGGAGGCATGTTGCTTCTCCCTTTTTTTTTTCCTCT
>Ga0131853_10013985_pt1 | contig 14702 bp, 4 predicted proteins | sample TergutLab28metaG_FD_92764 | JGI IMG/M metagenome (GOLD analysis project Ga0131853, IMG submission 92764) | Labiotermes labralis P1 segment gut microbial communities from Petit-Saut dam, French Guiana - Lab288 P1 (version 2) (version 2) | ecosystem: Host-associated > Arthropoda: Insects >... | reverse complement strand
TGTGTGTGTGTGTGTGTGTGTGTGTGTGTGTGTGTGAATTTGGAGTCCAAGAAGAACCTCCAGCTTTCCTCATATTGTTTGCATTCATTACTCATTCCCTTAACAGTTCGTAGGCATAATAGAGTATAATTTCCTTTAGACCTGATTCGGCAATGCAGCCTAACAGTGATGTATCAGTTTCATTATAATAAGACTGTGAAAGTTCCAAAGGCACATGTTTCACATTAACACTGTTGTTACAATGGGTTAAAAGTTGTTTACATCTATTTTCTTTTTTCAGCTACTCTTTTAAATTAAGACTTGTCAGAACACAGAGTCGCAAAGAACTTACCGTACTTCCACTAATCTACCATGTGGATTTGCACGTAGGCTACATACTGCGTTATGTGGGCAGAGTACCACAACAGAGGCCCGCACATACCGATGACATTGTTTCCTCATATCCCCTGCCATTTCCAGTGTACCACGGCACAAGGCGTGCACATACAGAGTGAATACCATAACTAGGTGTACGATGATTTCTCGGACCTACTCTATATGAACATACCCACAGATCTGGGTGTACATTACTGAAAATCGACTGGCTATTCTACATTACATAATACATTACGCCTTTAAGAATCATTTTAATATTATCCTCCCATCTATACATTGATCTTCCAAGTTTTGCCTCTCCTTCAGGTTTCCCCACGAAAACCTGCTCATTCGCCGTATTTTATCACCCCAATAATATCTGATGAGGACTATAACTTTGGGTTTCCTTTTAATTCAGATTTATCCACTGTCCCCCATTTCTTCTTCCCGATATCTTCCTCAGCATCCTCGACCTATGTCATTCACTTAACGTCTTACAATAAATTTCACAGCCATACAAAACAACACAAAATAAAGTTTAAAGCCCTGTGTTTTAAGACAGCAGGCAGGAAGAGAAAAAAAATTCTAGACCAAATAGTGGCCGGCAATTAGAGAAATTAATCTGCTCTTAAATTCTCAGGCATGATATTTTGATTTTTAGTATCATTCCCACATACTTGCCTTTCGCCACATTTGGATAGGATTTGTTAAGGAAGTTCATGCTGATATATTGTTCTGCCTCCTACGGCAAGGACATGAATATATGCTGAGTTTTCTCAACATATTCTTCTAAACCACCCGCCTTATAGTAACAGATAAGGCTTCTGTGATTTTGTCCATACATAATATTTAAGTTTTCACCAAATAAATTAACATTATCAGCCCCAGAACCCGATATGCCCCATTCAATATCAATCCTACCTGGTTCACTTGTACATTCCCAACAGCGCGTCACAACATACGACTTCGTAACAAAGCAGACAACAAACTTAAGTCGTCTTGTGTTTTTGTAGAGACCTACGATATAATCATGCTTAGCAGGCTTCATTGTATGAACCGCCGCGAGTTACTTTCTTCAGTAAGCAGATCACGTTTTCATGTTGATGTCCTTCATTTTTATGCATAAAATTAAGCGTGGATTGTTTCTTGGTATTAGAAAAGTTAACAGCTTCAGCAACAGGACTGCTGTAATTTAATGTAATCTCAGAGACACTCCACTACGAACCGGCTCTGTAAAATATCGTGCTAAAATCGTGATGTCCCTACATGTCTCCAAATAATAGACGTAGGGCACATAAAATGTTATTTAAGACAGAAAACAGCCTTCCATATGCACTATTTCAATGTGTAGGACGTGCACAAAATGTGTTTTGTCTTGTAAATTAGGCTCCAGGAAAAATTTTCACGCTTTTTTTTTTAATTTACAATGTGAATAAAACAAAGGAAAAGGAAACAAAAAAGGCAAGAGGAAAGTTGGGACGAATAAAATAGAGGAGATTAAAACAGTAAATATACTGAGAATTTTATTGAAAAATTTGGACATACAACAGAAATAAAAGGTATATTTGTTACCCCCAAAACAGCAAGTAAATAATTCTGATTGTCGACAACCACAGTATTTTAAAATAATGAATTTCTAAACTCAAAACGGCAGCTAGAAATTTGTCCGGCTAGGTTCAGCCTGCATATTATTGTCGCATTATTATGTTTGTACTGATGCGTTGGAGCCTGTTTCTTTTTCGTTGAATTTTGTTCTGTATCAAATGAAATTCAATACATTTACTAGCATATCATTTGCAAGTTACCAGAGTTAATTATGAGCTGTAATTAATAGATGGCTAGAATAAACACATGTATTTCCACTGCAAAACAGACCACACACCCAAATGCAGTGCTACTGGTCGCTAGTTCCACATCATTACCACTAATCCTTATTTATGTGTTCCATCTTTTGGTCCGTAATTTATGTGTTTAAACAAATAAAATGCAGTAATAAAAGCTTTTACACATGCGTCATTGAACAGTGATTACCTTGGTTTTCATCGCGTTCAGATATTAAGTTTCGGGATATTATACTGTGCGTATTGTAGACAAAGCAAAATTCTTGAACCTAAGATACAATAAAATATATAATTAATGTAGAGGACCAACTAAATACAACAATAACAATTTATTGATCTTCCAACCAGCAAACATGTTTCGGGCAATTTTTTTGCCCATCCTCAGGAGCGAAAGACTATGATTTACAGCATGTGGTATAATGCATCCAAATTGTTATCGGTCGGTGGTTTGGAGTGCGTCGCAGTCCCGGGAAAGGGACCCGGGAATTAAAGATGTTGGGGCCGGTCTGGGGGGGGGGGGGGGGGCAAAATCTCGCCCTCCCCGGGGTTGGAACACGGAGGGATACAGCTTCTAGCCAATCCTTGTACCGACTACGCTATTCTATCCTTTAAACTTTTTGACTCACAAAACACAAAATGGTACGCTGAAATAGTTTCTTAAATTTCTCCTTGCCAAGAACGTGCAGTTCATCTTTTTGTATTCGCAGATGAAAATGCGCCCTTCAATACGTCAATGCAAATGCATACTTCACCGTTAGTTTGCGACGAAAAAAACTAAAGTACTATGGTATCAGTTTCAACTGAAATATGCACAGGTCCATGCGATCTAACATCCGAATTAACTTCACTCCTACAGCATCTACATAATTGTCATTTCGTCACAGTAAAGTGACTGAATAAGATTAAATACCGGCACACACAAAATTTGTTTCGTAAACAGGAAGATAAAGAACTCGTTCCAGAGGAACGTCTTAAAGCGCAGTCATATACAAGAAGAAAAATAAATTATTACCCTTTGAAATGCAGCAAGAAGAACTGGTCTCTGGAGTATTATAGATTATCCAAGTTTTCAATTACCTTTTTTCCTCCTCTTTCAACGGCATATTACTAACAACATTTCGACCTGAATTGACTATAGGTTTAGTTATTCAAAGCAAAAGAGCTATCACATATTTATACGTTTCTTCTAGTCGTTTCATTTTCGACCTGTTCTCTCATGAATAAAACATGCTATCATGACAGCAGCAGCTAGAATCGAGTTTCTTGAGGCTTGTTCACGCTCTCCTTTTAGATCACAGAGTCTTACATGCTGATAAAAATGTTAATGTTTTTACAAGGAGGCGACGTGGCACCCTGCAGGTGTCAAAAGCGCTGAGTACTGACCCTGTTTCCAGAATATGACGTCAAGAAATGATGCACGCTTACACGGTTTACCAACCACTTCAAAAACATCATCCTGCACAAATATAAGAATAGTTACTACTTAGCAGGGTGTCTCATGTCTTCAGGAATAATTACTACACTTCAGCTTCCTGTCTGGGAAAAGCTGAGATATTTGACAGAAAAATTAAATATTTTATTTAAACTGTAAAAGGATTAAATCGAACAAACTGTATGAATTTTAAGTATTATCCCTAATCACGGCGTGTAAACTAATCTTTTAAAGATTAAGCAAAGTGAAAGTAATTTTCCGTCTACTGGAGCCCGATTGCACAAACAGCACTACGTTTTGAAGGTCCAAAATTTCGCCTGTTTCTCTTTTGGTACAACAACATGTAGATGAAGATGAGTAAGGAGCACTGGTGGAATTACACTGCCAGGAGGAAACAGAAGTACTCCGAGAAAAACTGTCCCAGTGTCACTTTGCCCACCCTATATGTCATATGGAATTTCACGAGGTCGAACTCAGGCATCCGCGGTGACAAGCCGAGCCATGACACGACACATTAAGATTCGAATTATTTCTCAGGGTTCCTACCGTACTGCGCAGAAAACACTCCCTCTGGGTTACAAAAACCAGGAAGTTAGTGCTACATGGGGAAATAAGCCCTGTTTGGTCTAACGTGCACACACACATAACACTTAAATACACGGCACGGGCTCCAAGTTTAGTAGCAATATGTGTGTGTGTGTGTGTGTGATATGCCAGTCACAATCGTAAGCAGCCTTTCGATGACAAGCACGATTTAATTAGCTTGCAGTGCAAGATGTCGATCAAAGAAATCAGCAGACTGTACATTGTCACCGCAGGAGTAGGCGATGGGAAACAGGCTATTAATAAAATTCTACAGAACTGGCTATGCCATCCCATGTTTCGGTGATATTTAAAGAAGAGGAAATGACTCATAAAAACAGTGAGGCTACGTTTATTATCGGTTGAACTAGCGGCAGCCTTTGTCTCCTCGTCGTCACCATTCGTTACCCAGTCTGAATGTTGATTGTCGACTGACATGGTTCGAAGTTCCAGCTCAAAGGATCCAGCCCCCGAAATTTATAACTAGCCTTGTCATAAACATACAAACAAATGTACATAGGGACAGTGAAAGAGAACCGTACGTATGTGGCCGACTTTGTCTACGTGATTTGTGTGCAAACTGTGAATCAAATCCCGTATCCTGTGTTTTATGTCAGTTGTACAACCACCAGCTCTCTGACTGTCTGTCTAGCAGTCCTGTCATGGCAGCTTCCGTCCCCCACCCCCCTCCAAATTTTTAATATAAGACGTTGGTCTGTTATTTTAAAATTACTACTTGAATAAATATACACAGTAAACTGTCAATTGTATATGCGAACAAATGCACACACTACAATCACAAATTGTACATAAGTTTTAATAACTACTACATGTTTCGGCACGATGAAGCCATCTTCAGGGGGTCTCAAATACAAGGGAGCACAAGCACCAATATATCGGCCTAGAAATACAATATAACATATTAAGATATTTATGTTAAAATTATAAAATATAAAATGTAAGTACATTATTACAACGTTGTGGACGTTACGGTTAGCATAATCCAGGCCAGAGTCCAACACAGTAATCAGTTCAGTTGTCTTAACATTTTAATTAGAGGGCGCTGAGAGAAATTGGCTTCTCAACTAATTTACAATGATCGTGTGTGTCCAAGCAAGAGAGAATTAGAATATTAATTAATTCCAACAAAGTAATACTTGAAACGGCAGCTGGATTTTTTGGCGCGTTCAAGAAATTGCGAAAAGCGACTTTTAGCTTTGTCATGTCTGTCCGTCCGTCCGCATGGAAAAATTCGGCTCCCACTGGAAGGATTTTCATGAAATTTGATATTTTTCGACTATATATCCGAAAATTCAAGTTTTATTAAAATCTGACAAAATTACAGGTACTGTACGTGAAGAGCTAGTTATATTGAGGTTAATATTTCGCTCAGTTCTTCTTAGAATGAAAAATGTTCCAGACAAAAGTTGTAGATAAAATCAAAACACACGTATTATGTTCAATATTTTGATTCGAAAATCGTGCAGTTTATGAGATAATGTGGAAAAATATTACAGAACCAGACAGGACACAGATGACAATATAGCGCATGCACATTGCACACTCACAATATGTAATACTTATTGCTTTTCCGCTGCAACAGTGGTTGCATGAACGCGCTTCAACGTTACTTTCCAATTTTGCTCTTCAGGCATATAGGTAAAGCAATCCCATTACAGGCCCGGAGTGGCCCAGAGGATTCCAGGAAGTTAAGGTTCCCAGATTATATGACAACGGCACAGGATTGTGGTAAGGTTGTCAGCCTTACGCACCGGCCGCCTTTACCCCCAGGAAATTCTCCTGGTACAAATTTATGTTAGAGGCTGTGTCGACCCCACGGCCATAGTGCGATCGGAAGAATTTTATGTCAATGAAAAATCCACTGACACCAGGTGGGATCGAACCAGCGACCATCGGATTTGATAAAATAAACGAAGATTAAATATGTGGGACACGCAGCATGCACGAGGCATATGAAAAATCATACATCAATAAAACTGGAGAATTTAAGGGGAAGACATAAATGGGGTGCCTACATGCAGCTGCGTAGGACACGCTGACTTTTCAAAGACGAAGGCTGTACTTACTTTCGAAACGATTACACCGTGACGCAACGCCGCATCACAGAACAACGTGAACGTGACTGAGTTACCTTTGTGAGAGTGTGTAAAAATAAAGACAGTAATAGAGTGTTTTCTTGTGGGACATAATGCCGGGTTAAATAGCAAATACGAACAGCCGCGAGTCAATATGGGCCCAAACCCCAAAAGAGTGGAATCCTCATCAACACCGCTATAAGAACCCAAAATCTCACAATATACTATTATTATTATTCCTATTCAACATAAACTACCCCGTCTTTGAAATGAGACTAGAAAAAAACTTTTTGGATTGACATTATTATTTCCAGGCCTTACTGCGCGCGTAACGCACACAGAAACTGCAGATCAGTACAAACTACGCCGATCTCCACCAGAGGCCGGTGGATGGCCGATACAGACACAGTACGAACAAGAATTGGAAACAGATGCTTTTGCGTTGTTGCGCGATATCCACTGGTGAAAATTCACCAACAGTGTAGAAGTTCAACAGCCCGGAAGCACCTGATTCTACATGTATCGCGGCAAAATCCAGAACTTTCAGACGGAAAAGAAATCCCATACAGATCTTTGTTAGATACTCGTATTACACATGTCCCCGTGGTATCCACATTCACCTCCGTCCGCGAATCCGCGGTCTCTTTGTGCATTAATTGTCTCTTGGTGCAGATATACAAAAGAAATCCCTATTACAGCTAAGTTATTCACCACATATTTATGTTGGGTTAATTAAACACTTCACATTCAGATCTGCATACAGTATTGAGTGGGCCTGTTTAATTTAAACAGGCTTATAAAAGTATTGATACATTTACTAAGCACATAGATTTCCCACGTCATACGACCAATGATTTAATGAGAAAAATAACAATGTGTTTCAAACATAATGCTGAACTGATGTAACGATGAAGACAGATTAAGAGTGGTTAAGGGAATAATTCTGTAACTTGTCCTTGAACATGCTGTAGATACCTTCTGTGCAATAAATATATGTATTAAAAAAAAAGACATCAACTTCCACATTTGGACCGAAGTTGTAAAGTTGGATTTTTTCGTTTCGTGTTCAGTATGAGGGCAATCCAAACCAACCTTTAGTCCATAATTTGCGTGGACAGAAATAGTCCACAACAAATACTTGTTGTTGTTGTTGTTGTCGTCGTCGTTGTCTAAACCTAATTACTGCGAAGGTATTAATTCTCAATGCATCTGTTTTTTGCAAGAAGAGACAATGCAATGGCCAAATTTAGCCGCGACAACATTTACATGACAAATAGACAAAACAGACAGCATTTACGACGCGCCTCTGTTTAAGGGAGCCAGCCCATACAATTTTCCGCCTCCTCAGCGCTAGAACGTGAATTAATTACCAGATGGCTAACACTCTGTTTGAGACATGCATTATCTTGCCGCTGACACTTTTGTAAAAGAATCTTCTGCGTCAACAGCGACCTGTGCAAGAAGAAAATACATAACAATGGAAAACTTCCGACTCACAGGTTCAGTGTTGGACACAAAGAAAATACGAAAACTTTTATTCTAACTGACGAGAATTAGAAGTTATTAGCCCTCGAATGGAACCAAGCCGCAGAAAAGTTTGTGCCAGTTGATTGTTAAATATCCCCAGCTCGCAGTGCAACAAATCTTATAAAACTGTATGCGTGTATAATTGGAGCCGATGTAGCTCCCTCCTCTAGTCTGTAAAACAAAACAAAGAAAACATTCTTGCAGTTAGTTTTAAAAAAAAATCAGTATCCAATAAATTTATTGATCCGGAAATCGTTATTTCCTTCGATGAGACATGCTTCAGTTGACACACGAGTGCAAACAGCCAGAGTGACATATATGCCTGTTCCAAAAGTCCCCACGCAGTTCGTGAAGTTCTACTGTATGATTAAAGTCGGAGTCTGATGTGCAATGAGTGCGAGCTGATTGCGAACTCACAGACTTCCAGATTTTAATCCGTACAATTTTTTTGAGGGTGACACCAAAAGACGGAGTTTATATGAAGAGCCCACATTTTGCAAATAACGAATGACCGAATTCGAAGAAAGTGCGACGTACCGCATAGAAACTGGAGACAAACACTTCGAGATGTACCTTTTATATTAAAAGTTAAGTTGTGGTGCTGGGGAAGAACAGGCTCCAAATTGCTGGCGGATAAAGTCTTCTTATATGATAAAGTTCCCGTGACAGCTGCCATGCTCAAACATGATTAAAGGTAAATGTCTAATTTATCTAATGAAAATAAGAGCGTTTGTTTAATGTCAAGTTAATTAATAAGGGAGTATGACGTTACTTTTTCTTTCTTTGCCTAAGAATGTTAACTTTCAGCTTTCAAGTGCTCATATACTGTTCCCCTGATCAAAGCTGCCGGTAACACCTGCCTCGCTCCAAGTAGGCGGAAACTCTTCTTTGTCTTCAAGAAATTCAGCGTTACCATTCGACATTAATTACGTAGCAAGTACAGTGAGAAACTGACGCATATTTCTTCGTTGCTGCAAGTACAGAACATGGATGACCAAAATAGTCACAGTTCTGTTATAACGCGACATTTGCGTTCTCATTGGACCTCGCATTACACGTAGAAAATCGCGTAATAAGAATATGGTCAGATCATAAAAAAAGTGCCCCGTCATCCAACCTTATGCTCGTATCTTCATAATGGTGATTGAAATCTCGTATGAGCCAACATGAGTATGTGGATGTTCGCGTTATACATACAGCATTCACCTATACCAGCGTTTCTCAACCGCCGGTCCGCAGCCCGGTACCAGGCCCTGGCATCAATTATACCGGGCCGCGAGAGATTCTCCTGGAATTGATAACTAATTTAAAACTGATTTTACATTTGTCAACATGCCACACCGTACACATAATTGTACTAATACTCTTTATGATTAGGCCACAATTAATTATTAATACTCACGTTAGTTTAATGTATGAACTTAAAAAATTGGAAAGGTACTGACGAGCAAATCTGTTGGGACCGAGTCCTCGTCTTGTGAAAGAAGAATTTACCGGGCCGCGGTCTCACAAAGGTTGAGAAACACTGACCTATACATCAATCGCTTTTAGCCCATTCGCTTTAACGAAACGCGCGTTAACAGCAGAAATGACTTTGAAGTAGGCTACATGGGATGACGAAGTTTATCAACAGTGTGATTTTTCCAGTGCAATTTACATTTACCTTCGCCAACGCACTCCAAGTACGCAAACACGTTTGTGAAAAGTACCGTGTAAGATGTGAGTGCCATTAAACACAACGACAGCTACCAAAACGTGTCTGTGTTTCATATCCGAGGATCCACAACCTACACCGTCACTTGAGACTCACTGAGGGGTCCCTGTTGTCAGTTGTGTTTCTTAACAAATTAAATTTGGTTTATTCCTAAACTTAACCAACAGCGATAACAGAACAGTAATTTAAAACACTAGTTTTGTTTTGAGAGAATATTTTTCACTCACAATTGTAATTGCGACGTCTAGAACAGGCAATGGCGGTACAAATTTGCTGTTATAGTAACGGCTCTTACATAGCGGATAAAATCCGACTTGTATCTTATCTCTCTTTTTCTCCGCCGAACCTCTCTAACTCAGTTCCAACTGTAAACCCTGCGGGTACACTGAATTTCCATATCGTGAATTACACCAGCATTTATCTGGCTGAGTAAACAAACATAAGGAAAACAAGTATTCAGAAAACATCTGCATCTCTTTATGAACAGACTGCGTTACCTCTCCCCTATACTAAGGCCTCAGAAGAAGACTCAAGGATTTTGAAAATACAGCGTTCAACAAGTTCTCTCACTTTCTGCTTGCTCTTGGATTCGCCTCCAATTCTCCTTTACAATGCCGACGAGAAAGGGGGAAGTCGGTACAAATCACCGGGGTCCTTCAGTCCGGAATGGGGCTCGGGCCCGAACATGCCGCATATTTTGACGTTTTGTTGACCGTGCATCTCAGCATATTTATCTCAGTATTTAACCAACTTGATGCACAAAATTTGTTCCACAATAAGATTTATTTCATGCCTCTACATGTTTCGATCACATGTGCTCAACATCAGGAGGTCAAAATTGCATTACACAGCCTCTGGTATCATCACACTGGTTCGAACTAGTGTGATGATACCAGATGCTGTGTAATGCAATTTTGACCTACTGATGATGAGCACATGTGCTCGAAACATGTAGAGGCATGAAATAAATCTTATTGTGGAACAAATTTTGTGCATCAAGTTTGTTAAATACTGAGATAAATATGCCGCATATGTTTTCATATTTGTCAGTTGTATTTTTCGATCGTACTATTTAACTGCTTCAGATCAAACCCAAGTCACTCTACAACTGAATGTCAGTCTTTCCGATTTCGTTTAAATATTTTTAGCCTGTCAGCTCCTGGTGGGGCCCGACACATATTTCACTGGAGCCCGAAGCCGCTCCTTTAACCCATATTAACCATTCCACATCGCTTGACTATTGCGAAGCTTATCATGAGGTTACAATTACAATCATTCCTACAAAGAGTAGCACTGTAAGACAAGAGGACAGCATAGAAAATAAGCCGGAAAGGAAGCGAAACTATTCAACTTAGACTTGAAGGGGGGGTTGGCCATTACACTTCTCTCCGTGGCGTCACCTGAGCTTAAAAATCTGATACATGTAGTAGATAAAAAATGGTGGGCCGGGCTAGAGTAGTCGGAGTAGCGACTCACTAAAGCTGGACGGTCCGGGGATGGAATGCCGTTATGGGCGAGATGTGCCGAACCCGTACAGACCGGCCCAGCCCCAAACCTAACATCTGTGCAATAAGTACCTGGTCTTTCCCGGGTGTAAAGCGGCCGAAGCGTGGGACAATGCATCCACCCTCAAACAGCGCCGTGGTTAAAGAAAGAGTAAAGCTATCCTTCTACTCCCCCACTGCGCCTTCATGACGGGTTGTAGGTTAAGCTCTGTCTACCTTCAGATAAAACGTGCTGAAATTATTTTCTCGATTCTTTCGTACCCAGTTGTCCCTTTGGGCTCCTCGCCATTCACCGACTGACACCACTGATATGAACCGGTGGTCAGCACAGCATTGTTATTAACGCTTTGCTAAACGGGCAAAGAAAGCGCAGTGAATGAGAGAAGACATGATTGCCCTTTGTACACCCCCGTGTTGCAGCTACTTTTGCTAATAATCGGTTAGTACAGCTCAGGGTAGCTGTAAGTTATTTCCTTTTTCCAAATGCCAGCAGCGCCATCGAATAAAGTTAGTTCTCGTTGCTACTAAGGAATTTTAACGTTAAATTGTGACATATTCCTGCATTAAAAGTGAGAGCGGTTTCATGACACGAATCAAAGGAATACCACGCAGTATCAAGTAAAATAGCGCAACTGGAATTCAAATAACATCATCGGAATTCAATTCAATATTTAGCGCACGTCGTCTTCATCACTGCCACATCAAAGTATTTGCTGTTTAAATGGGGGCGGGGGAAGGAGACTGAGGGAAATTGCTTGATATGTGTGTCTGTGTGTGTGTGTGTGTGTGGGCGGAAGGGGGGGGGGGCAGCTTCGAAAAACTACACACATAGAGTGGCCCAGAGAACTGTAAGGCGCATGCAAAGTGTGATATTTGGAATCCACAGCAGTCCTTTAACTCTTCAGTGCCACTGGAGTTGAAATTCCAACTACTGCCCAAGAGGGAGGGGCTTTTAATTTCTAGTAACTTTAAAGGCTTTCACGGCCGTACGGCGCACCGATACGGCAGCATACGAAGAACTAAAGGTCCGTACAGTATTCCGAGGCTAGCACTGAAAAGTTAAATGTTTCCGTATTAAATTTGTATCATAGTACAGTAATTGAATACGCTTCTTCAGTAAGTAGTCACCACAAATTCGGGCTTCCATATAGTCACATCATTTTACACTCTTCAGTTAAGTTCACTGAACCTTGCCGTCTTGTAACACTTCAACCCTCTTGTTGCCGTAAGAAAGGAAAGTTCATGTAATGAGTGCCCTGTATACTATCCCCCCCCCCCCGTGGCGCTGCGGCCCAACGCGGGTCATGGCCTCCTCATTCTTGAAGTTTCTTGATCACACACAACGACGCACCACAGTCGGTAGGACTCCTCTGCACGAGTGATGAGCTCGTCGCAGAGACCTCTACCTGACAACACACAACAATCACAACAGACAAACATCCATGTCCCCTGTGGGATTCGAACCCACGATCTCAGCAGGCGAGCGGCCGCAGACCTGCGCCTTAGACCGCGCGGCCACTAGGACCGGCGTATAATAATTTAATAAACATTCTATACAATGGCTTCGACCATATATAAAAACTTCCCACTATAATTTACAGGGGGGTTGCTGTTTCACATTTAGTGATGAAAACAACAAAATTTGCGAATATTTTACAAGTTAAAATCCCTTAATATTTTGAGACGTCTGGAAAATTGTAAACGACCAAATTCCCTTCCTAACGACCGTATTGTAACAACTTACTTCGGCTAGTAATTAAAAAAAACCTGTCTGCATCTAAAACAAGACTGGAAAGGTGCAGTAAAATTTTTCAGTATCTTTACAAGAGTTTTCCAAACGCATCCTCTGCCCTATCATGACCCTCAGCTCCCTTCATGTTCAGCATTCCTGATTCATATTTTACATTTTGTACCTTACTGTTCTAAAGTTTGTACAGTATATGCCTATAAACTACTGAAATAATGTGCTTCAGAAATCGTATTTTACATCAATTTTCATGCCTTCGTGGTGAGTACGGTTCCGATGGTATTACTTTGGGTTTTGATTCGTTATATAAAAAATCGGGTCTAAACGGGAGTTTCAGGTATTAATTGCCTACGTATTCTATGTTTATGACAACACTCTGGTTCATATAAAATCGACAGGAACTACAGTCAAATCACATGTAAAAACCTTCATGTCTGGTGCTTAGATTCAGGTATAAAATTAAAGTCCATCCCCGACATAGCGCCACCTTCGATCAGCGCCCATGAAAGTCTGTGGAAAGAAATTCACTACCATAGAAATTCACTACTCTACCGCATTTCGACTCACCGCCACCATCGACAAATTGCGAGCGACAAAACAGTGGAACTATATAAGGGTTTGACTGTAATTACTCCTACGAATATTACGTAAGTAGCGCCTATAATCAATTCTTAATACCCGGAATAATGATTGATTTCGTTCCGTCTGTTACGTGTTCTCTAGTTAAGTTGATATCAGGAGTCTCTATTGAAGAATGCATGGCACTTATTTTGCAGGACGTCCAAAGAACCTTACTTTTTAAATTCACTTGCGATGCAATTAACTTAGTAGTAGTAGTAGCAGCAGTAGTAGTCTGCTGCAGCTCCAGGTGATACTGTAGAGGATTTTCTAGGCAGAAATTACTGTTCAGGAGTGGGTTGCCATTGCCTTCTCCTTCTCCTCCGATCATTTCACATTTGTGCGTTCCCTATTCCGAGCCTTTTCTTCCACCAGCATGCGCCATTTTTTCCTGTCCTGTACTGCAGTATGGCACATTTATTTATACGTTCTGGAAGACTTCATGAGTCAGTTCTTGGCTGACGGTGGATTTATAATCTGTGTCCAGGTAATAAAACGCTGTTTCTCATATCACGCGTGTGAAGTGGAGGTCGAGGGGTATGCAGGTGACATGAGGTCACATGTCACCATGCCTTCCCTCAGGTGTACAACAAATGAGCCCTTTAAAACACAGAACACTCTTAACGTGCCATTACTCTGCTACTGCCTGTTCTACAGCAAGGTTCGATGACACAATCCTCAAGCACGAAATGTCCAGCACCACCTGCCGCTCATATTTTGCAGCACATTTCTTATACTTATAGAACGACCAGAGACCTACATTTAAAGTAAGTACCTACCACGCAGTAAGTTCTTACAGACAACCTAATAACAGCCACTTTCGAAGGATCTAACAATGGTATATATATACATATCTTGGGATTACTTTCCGTCTGAGCTTTAACTATTGTCCAGGGTTCCACATAAGAAATACAATGTTTCTATTTCCGTCGTCATGCTTAATTAGACTCTCCAAATTTCGTTAAAAAGAAAGGACAAGTATATTGGGCGCTTTATATGAAGACCTAAGTATGTATCACACTGCTGGCAGCTACATTTGTAGCGCAACAATACAGGAAACACACTGCTGTGCTTCTATGACAATACCTTCAATATTTATTACATTTGAATTGAAGTAAAGTTTGCTTGAAATCGTCGAAAAGTGTAGAGAAGCGGAGTCTAGTGAAGTGAAAAATCTAAAGTGAAGTGAGAATTTATCTAACGTGGAGGGTAGCGAAGTGGAGTGAACGAAGCAAAGTGAAATGGAATGAGGCGAAGTGAAGTGCAGTATAGGGAAGGGTGGGGGG
>Ga0131853_10013984_pt1 | contig 14703 bp, 11 predicted proteins | sample TergutLab28metaG_FD_92764 | JGI IMG/M metagenome (GOLD analysis project Ga0131853, IMG submission 92764) | Labiotermes labralis P1 segment gut microbial communities from Petit-Saut dam, French Guiana - Lab288 P1 (version 2) (version 2) | ecosystem: Host-associated > Arthropoda: Insects >... | reverse complement strand
GTCGTTACCGTTACCGCGACCGCCGGCATGATCCTTGCAAGCCTTGTCCTACAGGACTTAAGCGCGAAGGCATGAGCGACCGATTTTTGCGCAGGGCGGACGCAAGCGCCGTAATCCTAAAGCTGACGACAAAGGCCGTAATGCAGCGCCGGCTCATCGAGGAAGGCGACAGAATCCTCATCGCCGCATCAGGCGGAAAGGATTCCACCGTTCTTGCCTGGGCGCTTTCCGCGATACGGCCCGCGCTAAAATTCGATTACGGCCTGGGCGCGCTGCACGTTTCCACGGACTTTTGCGCCTGCTGCAAAAAATCCGAGCTTGGCCGCCGGCTTGAAGGCTGGGGAATTCCCTTTAACGATATTTTCGTTCCGGTAATCGGCCGCCTGAAAGAAGGCAAAAAAATGAACTGCTATTGGTGCTCGACCCAGCGCAGAACGGCTCTGCTCGAATATGCCGTGGAAAACAGCTATAACAAAATCGCGCTGGGCCATCATCTTGACGATATTATCGAAACTTTTTTTATGAACCTTTGCGAAAAGGGCACTATGAGCGCAATGCCTATTTTGCTTAAATACCGCAAATACCCCGTAAGCCTTATTCGCCCGCTCGCCTTTATCGAGGAGCGGCAAGTGATAGCCTGCGCCGCCGAGCTGGACATTTTAAGCAAGGCCTGCACATGCCCCTACGGAATAAATTCCAACCGCCGCGACATGCGCAGGCGCATAGCCGATTTTACCGGCTCATCCGGCGCGGTAAAACGGCGCGTCCTTGGGGCCCTGGCAAGCGGGGCCAGGGATCTGCTGGAGGAATAGGGCGCGCGATTTTTTTCTTGATTACGGTCGAAGGGTTTCGTATCTTTGTTGAACGGAAATTGATTCCAAAGCTATGAAAAAGGGGACCATTCATGATAAAGTTCAAATCGCCCAAACTTTCCCACAAACTTGTCCTTGGCATGACGCTTTTTTCGCTTCTAAGCCTTGGAGCGGCCTTCTTCGTCGTCAACTCGCTTGTCCGCAACGTCGTTTATGAAAATATCATTGGCGTAAGCCGGCGCGACAAGATCATTAACGCGGCGCATATCGACGCATGGCTGGCCGAGGGCCGGCATATCGTCGACAATTTGGCCGGCGCGCTTTTAAGCGTCGGCCTGGATCATATCTACGATCTGGAAAAAGGCCTTATGCGGGAGCACGACTTCTTGGACGGCGTTTACATCGGTTTTTCCGACGGCAGCTTTTCCGGCTTTAGCGGATGGACTCCCGACGCGCCCTGGGATTCGACCACGCGCCCTTGGTTTATAGACGCTGTTGCCGCGGGAACGGGAAAAACAGTGATTGTGCGGCCTTATATCTCCGCCGCCACCGGTGGGCTTGTTACCGCGATCGCGCGCAGCCTCGGCGTCGTTGACGGCAAAATCGCCGTAGCCGCGATAGACATTCGCCTTGACGCGATGAAGGACATGCTCGCCACTTTTGACGTTGCAGGCGGCGGCTATTTGTTTTTGATGGACGCCGGCGGAAGAATTATCGTTCACCCCAATGCGGATTTTATGCCCACGATTGCCGGTTATGCCAACATCGCCGCTATTGCCGGCTACACGCAGATATTCGATCGCTTCGCAGTCGGCGAGGAAACCGTGCAAGGCATGGATCAATACGGGATTCCTTCCTATTTTATGCAGTTCCACTTGGATTCCGCTGACTGGACTCTGGTAGCGATTATTCCCACGGCCGTCACCGGCGCGCCGGTTCGGCAAATGCTTTCGACGGTGATGCTTTCAATTATTCTTGCGCTTGCCATCGTTACCGGTTTTTCCCTTGCGCTTCTGTCAAAAAAATTCATCAAGCCGATTTTGCTTTTGACAAAAAATCTTGACAATACTGCCAATGGCGAGCTTACCTACAGGCTTCCTGAATGCGGCAACGACGAAATAGGCAGGGCTTCGCGTTCTTTCAATAAGACAATGGAAGAGCTGGGAAAAATGGTCAGTGCCATTAAAAGCCAAACTGGAACCCTTTCCGAAATCGGCGACGACCTTGCCGACAATATGAGCAAGACGGCAAGCGCGATGAATCAGATCGCAACGAACATTCAAAGCATAAAAGGCAAGGTGATCAACCAGAGTTCCAGCGTTATTGAAACAAAATCGACGATGGAACAGGTAACGGCCAATATCGACAAGCTCAGCGGCCATGTTGCGCTTCAAGCCGGCGCCGTTTCCGAGTCCTCGTCGGCGGTGGAGGAAATGATCGCCAGCATTCAATCGGTAACGTCGACGCTGGTAAAGAACGCCGCCAGCGTTCGCGAGCTTGAGGAATCGGCCGTGGAGGGAAGGCGCAGCTTGCAGGAAGTCGCGCGGGACATCGAGGAGATCGCGCTGCAATCGGAAGGGCTGAGCGAAATAAACTCGATGATGCAGAACATCGCAAGCCAGACGAACCTGCTTTCGATGAACGCGGCGATCGAGGCGGCGCACGCCGGACATGCGGGGAAAGGCTTCGCCGTAGTTTCCGGCGAGATTCGCAAGCTGGCCGTGCTTTCGGGCGACCAGTCCAAGACCGTCGCTACTGTCCTTAAAAAGATTAAGGAAGCGATTGACCACATCTCCAGATCGACCGACAATGTTCTTCAACGGTTTGAGGCCATCGATCGCGGCGTTAAAACCGTGGCCGAACAGGAAGAAAACATCCGCAGCGCCATGGAGGAGCAAAGCCGCGGAACGATGCAGATTCTGCAGGTTTCGACCCAGGTAAACGAGATTACGCAGCAGGTAAAAGGCGGCTCGGTGGAAATGCTGCAAGGCAGCCGCGAGGTGATTTTGGAAAGCGCGAATCTTGAAAAAGCCACGATGGAAATTACCGTTGGCGTGAATGAAATGGCCGATGGCGCAATGCAGGTAGACATGGCGGTAAGCGCTATAAGCGGCCTAACCGGAAAAACCAAGGAAAACATTTCAACGCTTGTACAAGCAGTGTCTATGTTCAAGGTTTAGCGCTTCGATTGGAAGCAATACTTAAACACATATTGTGTTTAAGTATTGCTTCCGCAGGCCACCGGTGTCATGCGCGATTTTTCCAAAAACCGAAATTCCACGCCGATTTATTGCCAATAATCCTATTTTTATCCCAGCCTCTTTCCGAGGCGCTGACAAAGCCGGAGTTATTGTGTACAATATGGACTGCAAGACCGACGCTTGGTGCCGGCTTTCGAGGGGGAAGGCTCTTGGCGCGATCTGCGAACATCTTGATGCGCAAGCAAAAGGAGCGCCAACATGAACGAAGATACTGAACTGAACGCTTTCGAAAGCTTTGCTATTGAAGGCATCGATCTGCAACGGGGGATGCTGAATTTTACCCCCAAGATTTACTGCGAGGTGCTTCGTGTCTGGTGCAAGCACATACAGACCAGCGTCGAAAAGCTGCGCCGCCTGGCCCAAGCCATAGAGGAGGGCGACAACCTCAATGAATACGTTATCGCCGTGCATGGGCTAAAGGGATCGAGCTACGGTATATGCGCCGACGAGATAGGCAAGCGCGCCGGAGCGCTGGAATCCGCCGGCCGGCGCGGGGACGTAGCGTTCGTCCTGGCCAACAACGAGCCGCTGGCCGAGGAGATACAGGCCCTTCATGCAAGGCTAAGCGCGGTTCTCGATACCTGCGTCGAAAAAAACAAGGACAAGCCGACGGCCGCCGCGCCCGACGCCGGCCTGCTTGCCGAGCTTCTGGCTGCATGCAGGAATTTCCACACAAACGCCGTCGACGAGGCGCTGAAAAAACTTGAAGCCTTCAACTACGAAGCCGGCGGCGCCCTGGTGCAGTGGCTGCGCGATCAAATAGACAACCTTGAATACGAGGCCGTCGAGCGGCGCCTTGCCGAGGAGCTCGCCCCGCGCGCCGGCTAACCCGGCGTGGCGCCGTATTCCCGTATCGTCTGAATCTCGTTTCGTATTTCGGCCCCCGGCGCCACCTCGCGCGCCGCGTCGAAGGCGGCCTGCAGGAGCGCGGCGGAATTCGTCGCGCCGTGCAGGGCCACGGCCCCGTCCACGACCGACACTTCAAGAAAGCGAATCGGAAGCTCATTTTCGTACAGGATTCTATGCCTGATCCTGTGGCCAAGAACCATGTCCTTCACAATCGCGGCGCTGCGCGCCTCGGCTTCCCCGGCAACAAGACGATCCTTCAGCGCCGCGATAATTTCCGCGCAGTCCGTCGGGCCTAAAAAGCCGGTGTTTAAGGAAACGCTGTAATTGCCCTGGCATTTCCAGTCCGCGTCAAAAAAGGCGCGATGAAAGCCGGCGCGATCGCGATCGCTGCGCGCGATGATCTGCGCCGCGCGCTTTTCGTCGCACTGAAAATAGCTTTTTACCCGCGCGACTCTGATTTCCTGCGGCGCGGAAAGAAAGACCGAGATCGCCGCCGGAAGGCCGGCAAGGATCGCGCTCGCTCCCCTTCCGACAAGAACGCAGTTTCCCTGTTCCGCCTCGGCTAGCACCGCGGCGCGCAAGTAGTGCAAATAATCCTCGCGGTCGTTTGACAGCGCCGCGAAAAACGACGGCTTGCGCTCGTCGTATTTCCGGAAGCGCTTAGCCTCGACGCCGCTGGCCTGCATCCGCGCCTCGATCGCGTCCTTGTCGACAAGCCTGTAGCCCAGAGTCTTCGCAAGCTCGCGCGCGGTCTCGTCGCCCAGGGCGGCAAGCTCGCGCGAAATTGTTATGATAGCCATTCCTTCTCCTTTTTTGCGTCGCGGGATTCCTCTTACCTATAAATTTTAACCTCGCTTTGCACGACGATCCGCCTGTCCGATCCTTGCGCCGCCTCCCGCGCCAGGCCAAGCGCCGCGTCAAGCACGGTCTGCGAGTTGGCCGCGCCGCGAAGCGCGACGACGCCGCCGGAAGCGGACACTTCCAGGGAACGAATCGGCAGGCCATGCTCGTAGAGAATCATGTGGCGAACCTTTTCTTCCAGGGCCATGTTCTTCAGCGCCGCGCGCCCGCGCGTCTCGGCTCCGGGCGTGAAAAAACGGTCCTTCATCGACGCGACGATCTCGGCGCAGGCCCTTGGCGTGAAAATGCCGGTGTTAAAAGAAAGGTGATAATTTTCCGGGTGCCTCCAGTCCATGTCGAAAAAGGCTCGATGAAAGCCCGCTCGCTCGCGGTCGCTGCGCTCGACGATCCGCGCGGCCTTTTTTTCGTCGCAATCAAAATTGCTTTTTACTCGCGCGACTCTGATTTCCTTGCGCGCCGAAAGAAAAACCGAGACGCAGGCAGGCATGTCCCTGAAAATAACGTTCGCGCCCAGCCTGGTAAAAACGCAGCTTCCCTGCTCAAGCTCGGCGACAAAGGCCATGCGCAAATAGTGAAGGTATTCTATCCTATCCTTTGAAGGCCCGGCGAAAAAGGACGGCTTGCGCTCGTCGTACATCCTGAGCGTATGCGTCTTTACCCCATAGGTTTTTAGGCGCGCCTCCAGCGCGTCCTTGTCAACCAAGCGATAACCCAACAGCCGCGACATCTCCTGAGCGGTCTCGTCGCCCAAAGCGGCCATTTCGCGGGAAACAGTGATGACGGCCATGACATTATCCTCCAGCCTTCCGTGTTATTTTTATGATAAAGCGCCCTGCGCGATTTGTCAAAGCCTTTGTATCTTGAGCCTCTTGCAAAACTCGGTTAGTTTTGCAAGAGGCTATGCAGTTTCTCGCCCTATGGGCTGCGAAACATGCATTTTTTAGCGGTTGCGCTTGCAAAGCTGAAGTTTTGCAAGTGCCTCTCTTTATTGGAATTTGCTCGGAAACTGAAGTTTCCCAGCGACTCCATCGATCAGGGGCCGAAGGCGTTTCCCGGCAAGGCGCCGAAAAGCCGCGCCGCGTTGGCGCCGGTTTGCGCGGCAAGCTCCTCGGCGCTTTTTCCCAGGGCCTGCGCGACGAAGGCCGCGACCTGAACCAAAAAGGCCGGCTCGTTTCGGCCGTTTTTTGGCCGCAGCGCGCGGGGCATCGTTCGCGGCAAAAGGTAGGGGGAATCGGTTTCCAGAAGCAGCCGGTCGCAAGGAATGTCGCGCGCAAGCTCGATTAAGCGCTCGCCGCGCCTTTCGTCGCAGATCCAGCCGGTGATCCCTATGTAGCAGTCCAGCGCGAGGTAGGCTTCAAGCTCGCGCGCGCCGCCGGTAAAGCAATGAACGAGGGCGCCGGGAAGGTCGGCGCGGCGTTGTTTTAGGATGGAGTGAAAGTCGTCGAAGGCGTCGCGCTCGTGAAGAAAGGCCGGAAGGCCAAGCTCCGCGGCGATTTCAAGCTGATCCTCGAAGCACTTGCGCTGGGCGGCCTGAGGGGAAAAGTTGCGATTGTAGTCCAGGCCGCACTCGCCTATGGCCACAGGCGCCGGCCCCTCGGAAAGGGCAAGCGCCCGCAGGCGCGCGGGGGAAGCGCCGGCATCCCACTCGCGCGCATTGTGCGGATGAACGCCGACGGTGGCGACGCAGCCTTCGATTTCCCGCGCAAGATCGAGCGCCCGCGCCGAATCCTCAAGCCCGCTTGCGGTAACCACAAGCGCGGCCACTCCGGCCTCCCGCGCCCGGCGCGCGACCTCGGCGCGATCCCCGTCGAAGGCCGCTCCGGTAAGGTTTACGGCCACATCGACAAGGCCCATGCGCCTATCCCCTACTCGCCGAGAACGGCGCGCGTAAGCTCCGGAGACGAATACCAAAGCGTAACCGGATCCCCATTTCTTGTGTCCACGCGAAGGCGCGCCAGTCCGCTGGGAAGAGTCCAGGAGCTTGCGTAGGATCGAAGCTCGCGCCCTATCGCGTCGAAAACCGGCGTTTCCCCGTGCCGGCCAAAGAGCGCGCGCTGAAGGTCGCTGTAGCAGCGAATCGTTTCGTCCATCGAGTTTGTCAGGAAATAATAGATGCCGCCTTGCAGCCCGTCGCTCGAAAAATAAGCGACCATAAAGGAGCGAAAGCCCAGAAAGAAAACATTTTCCCAGAGCAGGGAAACAAAGCCCTCCGTCTGATCGCGCGAAACCGGCTGCCCCATTCTGGCGACGAAGGTTTCCATGCTTGTTCCCCAGGGAAAGCCCTGAAACGTAAGATCCGCGGCCTGCGCCCCCTGAGCCGCGATCATCAAAGTCAAAATCAGCAACAGCTTTTTGATACAAACCTCCAAGACGGCGCCCGCGCAGTCCTCCCTAAATTGTCGGCATGTCCTTCGGATAGTTAAGGAACCGCTGATTAAATAAGGAAATCAGCGGTCCCCGCGTACCTGCGGTACGATGGCTTCTGCTCGCTGGCGCTGCGCAGAAGCGGTTAAGTAGGACTGATTAAATCCCCATAGGATTTAATCAGTCCTTCCTTAAAGCGCGGACGGGAAGGAGGCGAAAGGAATCCAAAAGAACGGCCAAAAGGCCACAAAAAAAGCGCGCCGCCGGAGCAGCGCGCTTTGCCCAGAAGAAGACTCGAACTTCCATACCACTGAAGGCACTAGTACCTGAAACTAGCGTGTCTACCAATTCCACCATCTGGGCTGGCGGCCATCCCTGGCCACCCCCACATTTAAGCGCAAAGGCGGGAAAAAGGCAAGCCCCCGGCGCGCGAATTCGCGTTTTTTCGACCTGGCGAATCCAAGACGGGTCGCGCAAGCTTGCCAGCGGCAAAGCTTCGATTGACGCGCCGCTTGATCGCCGCAAATCGGTAAAATATGATAAAATAACGGGACTCGAAACTGGTTGGCGGAGGGGAAAATGGAACAGCTGCTAATGCTTTGGAACTGGCTCCAGGAGGCCAGCGATCACAGAGAAACCCGCGCGGCCGACGAGGGCGAAATATCCTCCGCCGAGCAAGCCATGCGGCTGGCGAATGAGCGCGTTTCCGAGGCTGATTACGAAAACGCCCTCAAATTCGCGGAGGAGGCGATTCGGCTGGAGCCGTCAAATGCCGAATGCCATGTTTGCAAGGGGCAGATCTGCGAAAGCTTTGATAGGTACGAAGAAGCCGCCGCCGCGTACTCAGAGGCCATAAAGCTGGAGCCTGACTGCATCGGCTTTTACTTTCTGCAAGGGGAAGCCTACAGTTTCTTGGAAAAGTACGAGGAAGCCGCCGCCGCGTTCTCCGCCGCGATAAGGCTGGACCCATCCCTTGCCATTGCTCACGCATCGCAGGGGGACGCCTATGCCAACTTGGAAAAACACGACGAGGCCATCGACTCGTATTCCACCGCGATAAGGCTCGCGCCCCACAGGGCTGACTCTTATTGCAAAATAGGAAATATCCACATCGAATTGGGAATGCACGAGGATGCTATCAGCATACTATCCGCCGCGATAAAGATGGATCCCTCCTGTAGCGAAGCCTACATGCTCTTGGGGAATGCCTACAGAAGTTTGAAACAGCATAATGAGGCCTTCGGCGCGTATTCCACTGCGGTAGCTCTGAATCCCTCGAATGCTTACTATCACTGTCACGAAGGAATGGCCTATGAAAACCTGGGAAGACGCGATGAGGCTATCGCCGAGTATTCCGCCGCCATCGCGCTGGAGCCTTTCAACCATTTTTATCATTTTTGCCTGGGAAAGGCCTATTCCGGCTGGAAAAGGCACGACGAAGCCCTTGCAGCGTTCTCCACCGCCATAAAACTGAAACCTTCCTCTTGCGATTATTACTATTGCCTGGGGGACACCTACGAAAATCTGGAAAAATACGAAGAAGCCATCGCGGCGTTCTCCGCCGCAATAGGACTGAAGCCTTCCGACGGTTTCTATCGCTACCGTCTGGGGGATGCCTGCAAAAGCCTGGAAAAATACGACGAAGCCATCGCCGCGTTTTCCGCTGCCATAGACCTGGAGCCTTCCTGCGCTCACTATCACTTCAGCCTGGGGGATGCCTACGAAGGCCTGGAAAAATACGACGAAGCCCTCGCGGCGTTCTCCGCCGCAATAGCCCTGGAGCCTTCCAATGCTGTCTATCGCTACCGTCTGGGGGATGCCTGCAAAAGCCTGGAAAAATACGACGAAGCCATCGCCGCGTTTTCCGCCGCCATAGACCTGGAGCCTTCCCGCGCTCACTATCACTTCAGCCTGGGGGATGCCTACGAAAACCTGAAAAAATACGACGAAGCCCTCGCAGCGTTCTCCGCCGCCATAAAGCTGGATCCCTCCAATGCCTACACATATTATTATCGCGGGCACATTTTTGATACGCGCTGGGTTGAAAATGGGGAAAGCTCCGATCTTCAGATGGCGATCGCCGATTTCGAGAAGGCCCTGGTTCTTGACCCGAGCGATACCGCCGCGCGGAACCGAAAGAAAGCCTGCGAGGATACGCTTGTGGAAATGCGAGGCCAATATGCCACTTTAAGAACTGGAGGAAGCAGCTATGGAAGATAAAATGACGTTCCGGGACTACGACGAGGGGATCGACGCTGACACGCAAACATACCAAGCCTGCGAGCCGGCGCAAATCGACTGGGAAGAGGAATCCCCCGCCAGTAAACTTATGAACCTGGCGGACAAAAGCTTTTCCAGGGGCGATTATGAAACCGCCCTCGAATTGACGGAAGAGGCGATTCGGCTTTATCCGGAAGACGCTTGCTGCCACATGTTCAAGGCCTTGGTCTACGGAATCCAGGGAAGGCATGACGAGGCCATCGCCCCGCTTTCCGCCGCCATAGCGCTGGAGCCGGACAATGCCAGCTATCACCACAAATTAGGAGAGTTCTACATCCAGCTTGAAATGTTCGCCGAGGCCATCGCCGCATTCGCCGCCGCAATAGAGCTGGAGCCGGACAATGCTGAATTCCAGGGTGATTTGGGAATGGCCTACAATGAAGTGGACAGGTTCGAGGAATCCCTCGTCGCCTACGCAAAGGCCATAGAGCTGGAGCCGGACAACCCCACGCATCACCTCGGCTGGGGAAATGCCAGCTACAACTTAAAACATTTCGGTGTCGCCCTCGCCGCGTACTCAACCGGCGTAAAGCTGGATCCGAAGATCGCAAAAGGCCATCGTAAATTGGGAGACACCTACAGCCAACTGGGAAGGCACAAAAAGGCGGCCGCAGCGTATTCCGCCGCCATAAAGCTGGATCCGGCCAATGGTGAAGGACACTTCGGATTGGGAAATGCCTACAGGCAGATGGGGAGCCACGAAAAAGCCCTCGACGCGTTTACCGCCACCATAAAGCTGGATCCCACAAAGGCTCGCAATCATTTTTTTCAGGGAATTACTTACCAACAACTGGACCGGATCGACGAAGCTGTGGCATCGCTCTCCATTGCTGCGGAACTGGAGCCCTCCAATCATTTTTTTCATTTTTATCTGGGAATGATCTACGATATGTCGGAGAGGCATGAGGAAGCCGTGTTATCGTTCAGCGCCGCGGTAAAACTGGAGCCCAATGCCGAGAATCACTGTGGCTTGGGGAACGCCTACAGGAAATTGGATAGATACGAAGAAGCGGCCGCAGCGTATTCCACCGCGGCAAAGCTGAATCCCAGCGATCCTCATCTTCACTTTTGCGCGGGGGACGCCTTCATCAGATTGGGGAGGCACACAGACGCGATAGCCGCGCTTTCCGTCGCGATAAAGCTGGATCCATCCAATGCCAGGTATTACCATGTTCTGGGAGTATCCTGCTTCGATATGGAAAGGTACGACGAAGCCATCGCGTATCATGCCGCAGCGATAAAGCTAGCGCCGACCCAAGCCATGTATCTTTTCAATAGCGGGCTCTCTTTATATAGGCGCGCCTTCGAAAACATGCAAAGCGCCGATCTGGAAATGGCGATCGCCGATTTGGAAAAGGCCCTGCGCCTTGACCCGAACTATGAGAGGGCGAGGGAACTCAAGGCAAGCTGCGAGAAGGCGCTTGCCGAAATGCAGGGCGAATAAGCCAGTCTCCCGATTCCCGCCCTGATTGCGCGCGGAGCGCGTATGCGCTAAACTGCCGGAATGCAAGCGCAAACAGCGGTCATCGGGGCGGGAGCCTGGGGCACGGCTATCGCGAAAATTATCGCGGAAAAGGGAACGGACGTCGTTCTTTGGACTTTCGAGCCGGAAACAAGGGACGCCATTAACGAGCGCGGCGAGAACGAGCGCTATTTGCCGGGGGTAAGGCTGCCGCGCAATCTGCGGGCCACCTGCGACATAATCGAGGCCACGTCCGAAAGGGAATTTATCATTCTGGCCGTGCCGTCGCTGTTCCTTTTGGGAACGCTTCGGCAAATGCTTTCGGCGGCGAACATTCAGGAAGGGCGCGCGGCCATCGCCGTGATTACCAAGGGTTTTTTGCCCACGGAAAAAGGCCCACGCCTGATCGTGGAAACCCTCGAGGACTACCTTCCCGGCTTTTACCAGCGCTCGCTCGTGTATATTTCCGGGCCGAGTCACGCCGAGGAAGTTTCCAAGGGAAAGATCACCGGCCTTATCGCCGCGAGTGAGAACGCCAGAAACGCGCTTCGCTTTCGCGACCTTTTGAAAAATCGCGGGCTTTTCGTCTTTCCCTCGCTGGACGTGCGCGGGGTTCAGGTGGCCGCCGCCGCGAAAAACGTAATCGCCATCGCCTTTGGGATGCTCGGCGCGTTCAAGGAGGTTGGCGATTCCTCGCATCATGCTGCGCATGACGCGGCGGGAAGCTCGCTTGAAGAAAATGTCAACGACATTACCAGTCTTTTTGGCGACGGCACGGAATCGCTTTTGCTTGCCGCCGGCCTTAATGAAATTCAAACCTTGGGAATGGCGATGGGCGCGACGCACCCGGAAACCTTTACCTCGATTTCCGGCATTGGCGACCTGGACGTTACCTGCCGCTCGATTTTCGGCCGGAACCGACGCTTTGGCAAGGAAATTATCGAGAAAAAAATTCTCGAGCCGTTTAAGGATATTGACGATCTGATTTCCGGGATAGACGGCATTGGGTATTTGCCGGAAGGAGTCGTCGCGGCGAAATACGTTAAGGAAATTGCGGAAAAGCACCAGATCAATTTGCCCATCGCCGTGGGCATGTATCAGATCCTTAACAGGGAAATCGAGCCCTTTGAATTTTTGTGCAAATTTTTCGAGCGCCTGGGATTCGCGCCGGAAAATTCAAAACAGCGCTAATCGCGCTAGGTACAGGGAGAAAAAAACATGTTTGAAAAATTGACGGAAAAACTGGGCGACGCTCTTCGCATCGTTTCCGGAAAATCGACGATAAGCGAAAAAAACATTGAGGACGCCGTCGAAACGATAAAGATGGCGCTGCTTGAGGCGGACGTAAACCTGCGCGTGGTTCGACGCTTTGTCAATTCGACCATCGAGGAAGCCAAGGGCGAAAAGGTTCTGCGCGCCGTAAATCCGGGGCAGCAATTTATAAAAATAATTCACGACAAACTTGTTTCGTATCTTGGCGGCGACGATCCGGCGGAACGCAAGCTGGCGCTTAAAGGCCCGGACGTGATTTCCACGATTTTAATGCTGGGCTTGCAAGGCTCCGGCAAAACGACAAGCTCGGCGAAGCTGGCGCTGCGCCTTAAAAAAGAGGGCAGAAAGCCCATGCTTGTGGCCTGCGACCTTGTTCGCCCGGCGGCCATGGAACAGCTTGCAGTCCTGGGCGCGCAGATCGACGTGCCCGTTCACCGCGAGCCGGGCGCCACGGACAGCGCTCAGGTGTACAAGGCGGCGCGCGCCTGGGCGAAGCAAAATCTTATTGACACGATTATCGTTGACACTTCCGGCCGGCTGCAAATCGACGAGCCGATGATGGCGGACCTTGCGCGGCTGAAGGGCGCGGCGCAGCCGGAGGAATCGCTCCTTGTCGCCGACTCGATGACCGGCCAGTCGGCGGTTGACATCGCGAAAACCTTTGACGAAAAAATCGGGCTTACGGGCGTGGTTCTGACCAAGTTCGATTCGGACACGCGCGGCGGCGCCGCGCTTTCGCTTAAAACCGTTACGGGAAAGCCGCTAAAGTTTACCGGCACCGGCGAAAAGCTGGAGGACATGGAGCCTTTCCACCCGGAACGTCTTGCCGGCCGCATCCTGGGCATGGGCGACGTTGTTACGCTCGTTGAAAAGGCGCAAGGAGTAATCGACCAGAAAGAGGCGCTGGCTCTCCAGAAAAAAATGGAGAAGGAAAACTTTACGCTGGAGGACTGGCTTTCGCAATTGCGCGCCGTAAAAAAAATGGGCTCCCTGCAATCCATGCTTTCGATGATTCCCGGAATGCAGGGCCAGATTAGCGAAGAGGATCTTGACAAGGCCGATTTGAAAAGGCAGGAAGCGATTATTTCCTCGATGACGCGCAAGGAACGCGCCAACCATTTAATTATCGGCCCCCCCCGGCGCGCGCGCATCGCGCGTGGTTCCGGCACTTCGGTGGCGGAGGTCGCGCGCCTGCTTAAAAGGTTTGAAAAAATGCGCGTCATGATGAAAAAAATGGCGAAGATGGGAAAGGGCGGAAAGAATCCCGCCGCCATGATGCAGGGAATGCAAGGAATGTTAAACAGATAAAGGCGGCGCTTCTATAGGAAAAAATGTTGGCAAGGCGTCGCGCTGAAGCGCGTTGCCTTGCCAACATTTTTAGGTTGTGGGATTTTTACTCTTTAATTCCGTTCGTAACCTTGATTGTGTCATCGGCGCTTTCGAAATCTGTGCCGTTAAAGGCGTCGCCGTCAAAGGCGCCGTATTGCGCCTGGCCGGTTACTCCCAGAAACGCATCGTTGCTGGAATTACCCTCAGCGGTGTTTGAGTTGGCCCCTTCGTTCTTGCCGTAAACTGTGCCGCTTACGATGCGGAAAATGGAATTGGTCGCGCGAACCCCGCCGGCGCCGCTCGTGCCAGTAACTTTATTGTCGGAAATTATCCCGTCGTACATGGTAAAGACGGCGCCCCTATCGAGCCTCACTCCGCCGCCGGAATTGGCGCCAGCGGCGGTGTTGCCGGAAATTACCGCTCCCCCGCGCATGGTAAATATGGAGTTGTCATATACATTGTCGTGACCGCCAATGTATATGCCGCCGCCCGATAATTCGCCTCTGGCTGAATTGCCGGAAATTTCGCCGCCATTCATGGCAAAGGAGCCAGTTCCGGTAAAATAAATCCCGCCGGCTTGGTGGGCCGCGTCGGTATTGTTGGCATTCCCGGTAATTTTCGATCCGGCTTCCATCGTCAGGCTTGCGCCGCCGGATATATGAACCAGCGCGTTATTGTTGGGGGAAACGCCCTTGAGGGTAATGTTATTGCCCAGCGTCAGGCTGCCGCTTGCGTCTCTAACGGTAAAGAGCGCGCCGGTTCCGGTAAGCTGTATCGTCCGCTCCGTGTCCGCGCCGACAAGGGTTAGATCCCTATCCTGGCCGAGAGTCTGGCTGCCTGCTTCCATGTCCTTGCCTACTATCAGCGTATATGAACCTTCGCGTCCGTCGCCGTTGATGTATTTGAGCATCTCTCCGATATCGTCCGGATCGGCAAGGGACTCAGGCGCGTTCCATTTCGCGGTCAGGGTGATGTCGGCGTTTTTTATCGTGTCAGTCTCGAAATTCCACACCGCCTCGCCGTTGTACCACCCGACAAAGGTATATTCCGCGCCGTCCTTCCATAAACCCGCGAGGCCGTGTTCGGCGGGATCAAAGGCCCGCGTTTTATCCGCCGCCGGCTTGGCAACTCTTTCCCCGCTTCTCAAGCCGGAAACTGTGAAGATATCGCTTCCGTTGGCGTAGTCATATATTATGGTGTAGGTTGTCGAGAT
>Ga0131853_10013982_pt1 | contig 14704 bp, 12 predicted proteins | sample TergutLab28metaG_FD_92764 | JGI IMG/M metagenome (GOLD analysis project Ga0131853, IMG submission 92764) | Labiotermes labralis P1 segment gut microbial communities from Petit-Saut dam, French Guiana - Lab288 P1 (version 2) (version 2) | ecosystem: Host-associated > Arthropoda: Insects >... | reverse complement strand
TGGAACATCACACATAATACGGAAAGTACTGCAATGTGAAGCTTGAAGCCTGAGCGGTGGGGATCACCGCAGGTTCAAGAGAAGTACCAGGAAGAAATGCCTGTGACAGGAGACATGCATATTGTATAATAATAATAATAAATTTAATTGCAAATAGGCTGTTGTCCAGTGGCAGTGGTTATTATGCATATCATGCATATTCTAAAGCATTTTACCTAATAACTGAAGGCTCTATCAAAACCCTTCAGCAGAAATGACAAACCTTTCTGCTGCTTGATGCCAGAATCAGATCAATTACTTGCCAGTAAGTTGCATTAGCCATTCTCACTGCTCCACTAGCACACGGCAAGCTTAATTAGATGTCTGCTACTGAACATTTTTTTAAACTTATAAAAGTGGCAAAAACTTCATTCATTTCAATTGTCAGACAGCTTCCTACATTTGACTTTATGTTGATCATGGTTTACAACAAATGCAGAAATATAACATTGTGCTTTCTTGTAGTGATGTTTGTCTGAGTGGCCATAGTTCTTAGTATTTAGGGCGGATACATATTGCCACAACGAAACTGTATCTTCCTAAAAAGAATTATTGTTTAGTGCAGTACTTATTATCAAGTGGCTGTGGATGTTAATGAAGACAAAATATGTAATTAGCAGTGGCAAACAGTATCCCATTTCATGCTGAATATGGTACTGGTGCCAAAGGTTCTCAACATACTTGTCAAAGAGATTTTAAAACAATGGCAACTCTATATGAACAGTATTTTAGAATTAGCTGCCTCTAGTAAATCACATCAGTATGGTTGCAATGACCAAAACACAATATTCGCAGACAGTAAAACAAGTTGAGAGTTACAAGCAACTATGTTTTTTCTGCATATGTGTTCATGCATCAACAGAATGTAGGAAAAAATTACAGCATAAAGATAGTTAATGTTTTGCAGATGTGGCTATGTTCAAACATTTTGGAACAACAACAGATTAAATTTTTTATTCATGAAGAAACACAAAGTAATTTAATTCAGGGAATGCTTGATACTGTTTGGCTCAAAACCTTTTTATCTTCCCGTTGGCCATCAAAAAACAAAGATTAATATAAAAAAGTATAAGTTTTCCGTCTGTTTAATATGGATGTGAAACATGGTACCTCACATTACAGGAAGGACACAGGCTGAGTTTGTTCAAGAACAGGGTGTTAGGGAGGATACTTGTGCCTAAATGTTATGAACAGGAGTATGGGGGGGAAAACTTGCAAAATGACAAGTTTCATGACTATTTTTACTTGCCAGATATTTTTCTGGCAATCACATTAAGTGGGGTGACAGATGGGGCATGACACATATCATGGACAAGGGAAATCAGAAATGGTTTTGGTTGAAACACTAAAAGGAATGAGACCACTTAGAATACCTAGGCATATATGGGAGGATAACTTGAAAATTAATCTTGAAGAAACAGATGTGAAGGTGTGGACCGGATTTACCTGGCTCAGAAGAGGGACAAGCAGTAGGCTCTTGCAGATATGATAATGAAATTTGGGTGCCCCTGCATGAAGGGAATTTCTTGTCTAGCTGATGACCTATTTGCTTCTCAACGATTCTCCTTCATGCAAAATTTCTCATAGCGAAAGGTGAAGTTCACCCTATAACCTTCCATGAAGGCACACTGGGGGAGCAGGTGCAGCTCTACTCTTTCTTTAACATTGGCGCTAGGTGGGTGTGGGTGGTTAACGCCACACGCTGGCTGCAATTTCTCATAGTACTCATCATTTAAAGCAAATTTTCAGCTATTATGCACATCTTGGCATTCTGCTGTCATGGTTATAACAAATACATTCCCACTCAAAACAAATAATACAAACAGAAGAAATACTTTTCATGTATTTATAAATGCACTATGTACGATACTCATTAAATGAAAGGGCATACTGTAACAATGAAATGAACAGTTATATTAACTCAGTTTTAAAATACAATCATATTTACCAACAGTGGTGTAACTTTTTTCTTCTTTGCCTTCAGAAATTTATCACTTTGCCAACAGTCTTCCTTGAATTTATAATATGAATCTACTTTGTATAGACAACGATGACAGATGAACTGAGGAAGGCTATCATAAGGAAATACCTGAAACATTCAAAACTGATTGGATTATAATGGTTTATTTATTATAAGAACAAAATGCATGAATGAAGCATTACCAGCAGTAATGAGAAATTGTAAATTACATACATGACATCAGTATCTCAGTCTGTATCAGAGGTGGTACAACAAACTTATTTGGTTGGGGGGCAGCATTGGCAAACAGAGTTGCTACTAATATTTCTTGAACAAGGTGGACTAAATTTTAAAGTTCCAATATAGGTCTAATCCTACATTTATTCATTTCAAAAGGCAGCAATAGTTACTAACTGAAAGGTAAACAGAATGTGTAAAGAACTATGCATGTGTGCACAAATGTGTACTATGTATTGACAAAGAACTTCCGGTCACAAGTGGCCAAGAATATTTTACCCACCCCCAGAAAAAAGGAATGGGATAGACAGCAAGAGAGAGAGAGAGAGAGAGAGAGAGAGAATTTTATGGCTTGGAAGGGCCAAAGTAAGTTCACTTTGGGAGCACATTAGTGAAGGACTGACAGCAGTCACAGATTTATAGGCATGCATTACATATGGATATGGACAGTACAATTTCTCCAAAAATTAAGATGTTGAATGCATTACCACTGATGAAATGAAATGAGGGAATACATATAGAAGATAGTGGAAATAGCAACAATAGAGGAGCACTTGTGAAAAGACAGAAGTTAGTAGAAAAAATTTTCTCTTAGACCATCTCATACAAGTGGAAACACTGATGATCATAATGGTGATGTTGATGATAATGTTATATTGGTGGTGTTCGGATGCACTATTCTATGCTTATATCAATTACTAGGCTTACATATTAGTGATGAGTATGTAGCACTGACAGTGCAAAACTGAAATACTCAAAGAAGAGCCTGTCAAATACTCAAAGAAAGGTCTGTCCCAGTGCCACTTCATCCACCATAAATCCTGCAGGAACTGGCCTGGGACCGAACCTGTGCCACTGCAGCGACAGGCTGGCAAGTGACTACATAAGCCATGGCACAGCCAGTTAAGGTTTTGGTGGAGTTGATGATTTTTGTAATTTTTGAGGTGGAAGTGGTGCAGAAGAGCATGGATGGTCGTCATGGTCCTGCTTGCAGCAAATGCAAACTTCATCATGACCGCCACCGCTCACTCATATCGAAAAAAAAAATTCACAGGCCACATACAATGAAAATAAAATTACAATGAAAAATTAAAAAATATGGCTAATTGCTAACATGGTTTAAATGGAACTGGAAACAGGGCAGTGAGACTTAACAATGGCTCAAAATTCTTAGGCCTAGTAAGAAGTGTCACCAAACTAAATAAGTTCAACTACAACACAGGTTCACAGATTGTCATAACAATCTAGGAGCCATCTCAAAATTCAAGGCGCCTAAAGCAAGTTCCATGCTGAGAACCCACAAATGTCGGCGCTACTGTACGAAGTTTAGTCGCCCGGGATCTGTACACCTCTGAACTACAACACAACTGCACATCTGAACTAGAACAAAACTCTACTCATCGAGTGATCACATTAGCCGAAAATGCTACAAAACCTAATCTTTAAAAGAAATATATAACTTGGATGATTTCCATAATTAGCCATACTCAGTTCCACATTTTCAACGATTTTAATATTCCCTGCTTGCATTAATCAACGCACTCCATCATATGAACGCTTTCTTACACTTATTCCCAAGCACAAGAAGATCCTCGATCGTAAAGGCTTATCAAATGTTTTTGACCCTGGATTTTCATGAATTACGTAAAGCATGACATCTTCGTCACTCATACACAAACGACACATTCGTGCAGATCTACTGAACACGCCTTCCATCTTGTAGTATTAATCTAAACGACACAACTCTTTCAAGCAGTGAACATTACCGCAGGCACTGCCATACTTCACGTTATACACATGGCCGATGTTACACATCACGCTACCACCGACAGCATGACATGACCAACAATAAGAAATCAATTATCCCCACAGCGTCCACAACATTCAGTTATACGGTAGTAACATTCGTAATATCAAAGACCTCTGTTGTAAGTAAAGACTGAATTTTTGTCGAACACGAGTTTTCGTGGTATAAAAACCAGCTACGTGTTGCAGCTTTTAGCAAGCCATCATCAGGAAAAGAGTCGAAACACGTTCGCTGGGTTTTATCCCACTAAAATACGTATTTGCTCGACGTGTGTTTGTTGGCTGTCTTATAGTATGCAGACACAACAGGACGAATCACCTTAAGACAAAATTTTTGTTTCACGTGTAATATGCAGAATATTTCACGTCATAAATTTAGGTGTTCCAGATTTATTTAGTTCGAATAGACGATGGAATAACACGGATCCCGTTCGCAACGATTAGATAGCCCATGCGTATGAGAAAATTTAGCCGATTTAAATAGAAAGAAATATACATTTTTACTGTGAAGAGAAATGGCATTTCATTGTTGTACATGATTTCACATACGTGCTGGACTTGGAAAGGGGCAGTGCAATTTACTGGCAATTGGGAATTCGCATAATTGGCTATCGTCATCGGAAACGAACAATCTTAATTTCGATTCATGTGGGCGTATTGACAGCTTTCTGGATTAACACACATGAGGGACACGGGGATTTCATTTAATGTACTCCGTACTGTCGAAGCAGACACACTAATCCGATTCGGAAGATTGACCCTTGTTATTTCCCACCAAGCAGGGAAACCTGTTGTAAAAATGGGAAATTAGCGCTCCAAAATTACGTCACTGTTCCTATACACAAAAAAACGTGGATGATCCCCTGCTCAACCCGTCCCGTGGCCCATTCGTTCAAGTTCAATTGCACTCTGAAGACATGCTTGAATGGAGACACAAACATAAACCGAGTGCGTTCCAATAACTTATCACCGTATAAATGGCAGAGACAAGCAGTTCCGCATCACGTTGTACCACCTGACATTCCCGTGAAGGTTGGGTGTGGTGTCGCACATCAACGTACACGGATAGTTATTAATCTGCGACACAATTATAAGGATTATGACTTGTTACGGCTGTTAAAGCTGTGTGACGCAAGCATGAATTACTCATGTGTGTGTGTGTGTGTGTGTGTGTGTCAATGTATGTATCACACACACACACTCGCCCGCGCACATACGCGCACACAGTGGTAGTAATCTGTGGCCACAGTGAGCACTGCTACATGGAGATACCGTGACCTACGTGTGACGGTATAAGTACTGCAACTGTTCCATGTACTTTTCATAATTTTCAGAATTGCTACCCACGTGTTTCATTTGTCTGGAAAGTGATGTAACAAGCCCGAGGATAAAATGACGTGAAAATTTTGTTATTCCTGGATCGTATTATTGTGCTGGAGGAGTTAGAGGGGTGTGGGGCTGACGTCCTTAATTCTCAACAAACATTGCCTGGAAACTCTAGCAGCGTGGAAAGGATGATGGAAGGTGAGGAGGATAAGTTCCAGTGGGAAATGAATGTTGTTGCGGTCGGGTGTTGCGTCGGTGTGAACGAACAGATTAATAGGGACAGTGAAGATATCATGTGAAACGTTTAGGCAAGTGCTGTATCTCAAAGGCTGCTGAAAGAAACTATGGCCGGAACCATTCAATGACTTCCCGCGGTCTCCGAATTAGTAGGATGAACTAGGAACTTGTGTCGGAATGATGGATAGATTTCAGAATGTAATTTCGAAAAATCGTTCCAGTGGGAGCTGAGATATTCGATAAGTTGACAAAGTTAGTAGTCGCTCTTCGTAATGCTTTTGCGAAAGCAACTAAAATGGATAAGTCAATAAATTGAAATCATTACAAAACATTTATTACATAAAATTTAAAATATGCAAATTTCTGTTTAGCGTACCAAATCAACTGTAAACTTTTAAGTAATAGGAGCCAGGCTGGACCAATCAGTATACTGACACCTGAGCAATAGTGGTAACGTTCCCCTAGCTATTTTTGTCTTCTGCACAGTGCCCCTACCGGTTCCGGTGTCCCTTCCTTGAGAAAAAGCTGACACACCAGGACACCGATTGCTCAGTGTCATCTAGGGATCACGTCCAGGCTAATTTCCACAACCCAGGAATTCCATTATGGCGTGGCACATTTTGTTCATAAGTTCACTGTTAAACGAAATAGTCTTTTACAAGAAAAAACATTAAAACATGTTTACAGTAAACCTAAAATCAGTAGGCACACACAACGCTAACCTACATGTGAAACAACGCGTGTAAATACGCAGCGTCTGGCTGCTTAGAAAAAGGCATCTTAGGTTAATAAAACAGGGACAGGTGGCGGGCTCTGGTGAATGCGGTAATGAATCTTCGGGTTCCATTAACCCTTTAAATGCCGAGTTAAATCCCATCTGCCATCTGCCGGCACTATTAGGAGCTCACCATATTCTCCACGTTAGCAGGATAAGGGTTAAATGCTGAAACCCGGTTAGCTTTTCAAGAAGGAATCTGCTCCATGGATAAAATAACATTGGGCAGACACGGCATACAACGCTCCTTTTCTGAAAGAGTAAAAATTATTTGCCTCTGAATCTTGGTTTATATCCAGGTTATTTTCGTATTAGTTCAATTAATTTCGGGAAAAGTACCACGTGGAAAATGTCTGCTGCGAAGACGTAAAAGTGAATGGGAAGACATAAATGGATCATACGAAGATAGCTTGTGATGACGGTAAGTTAAGCCAACAAAACCTGAAACTTTGTCAGCTTCCAAAAAATTTATAACTCATCTTCTGCTGCTTTACTGACGTTTTTACCGGCCTGCAATTTACAAACATTTGCAATGTCTCTGATGGGGAAGGCGATGAACCGTCATGTTTTACAGTGGACAGTTTCTAAAACAGACTATAGTGGATTTGTCAGGTAAATGCAAGACCCAGAATTCCCTTCACATTAAGGATATCTGAAATAGCAAGTAAATTAACGTATCCCTTTTCGGCCAAGGAACGGAGAAATCCTTCAATTGCTCATTTTTAAACAATTTTCGACAGTGATTCGAAATGAAGGAAACATTTATTAACCTTTGATGTTACATGAAAAATATAATCTCTTCCGCATTTTCAACATATTAGGGTCACATACCAAATTTTCGTCATTACCGGCCTATTCGTTTAAAACTTTATCGATTTAATCTCCATTTACCCGTGGAATGAACACATCGGCATCGTGTCAATTATTTAATTTCCTGCTTCAAATTGTTGAATAGGGATTCCTGTTCTAAACACACCTACAATTCAACTAAAACATTAATATCTGTTTCTTATAATTTTTATCTCTTTTCCGTGGATTTGAAATTTTGTTTGATTAACAATCAAGTATCAAGTAGCTAGCAGACGTTTCGGCAAGATGGACCTCTAAATACGCAGGAGGTTGATCCTGCCTCTCCCCAATTTTCTGTCCGTTGTAGCTTTCGGGTGGTGTGAAGTGTACTGTACTACTACTGTAACATAACCTAAAATATGAGGGGGTGCCGATAAGTCCTTAGCCCGACCTACTTCCCGATGTAGGACGGAATAGATAGTGTCGTTGTAAACAGGGGTCTGTTAATGTGCCGAATTACAAGTCTCTTCTTTTTACAGAGGCTGAAAGGAAGCATGTCAGGGAACGCGCGCGATTTCAACAACATGGAGACGCGAGCTGTCATCAAGTATTATTTCCTGCAAGGCAAGGCGCCGAAAGAAATTCACGCCATTCTGACAGAAACATTAGGAGAACATGCACCATCATATGCCACCGTCAAAAACTAGGTGGCCCAGTTTAAACTTGGTGATTTTTACATCTGTGATGCGTCTTGTCCTGGACGACCCAAAACAGTGACCACCCCAGGGATTCTTGATTAAATTCACTAGCTAATGTTGGAAGACCGCCGGATTTCGGCTAAATCAATAGTTGAGCAACTGGGGAACTCACGTGAACGGGTTGGGTCTATAATTCACGAAGGTTTGAACGTACGGATGCTTTCCGAGAAGTGGGTCCCAAAATGTCTGAACGCGAATCAGAAATGTCAACGGTGCCAGTCGTCTGAAGAACGTTTGCATTTTTTGGCGCGATCCAGATTATTTCCTGTCGTGATTGGTAACCATGGACGAAATCTGATTATATCACAATGAGCCGGAGACTAAGTAACAATCAATGTAGTGGCGGCACAGCGACTCACACCGCTCCAAAGAATTCAGAGTGCAAAAATCCGCTGGAAATTTCTCGCCTTCATTTTTGGGATCAAGACGGCATCCTCCTCATTGATTGTCTTCCAAAGAACCAAACTATCGACGCGGAGTACTACTCATCTCTACTGGTACAATTGGAGGACATTTTGAAGGAAAAACGCAGCGGGAAATTCACCAAGGGATTCTTGTTCTTGCACGACAATACCCTGGCTCACCGGGCACTTGCAAACCAGAAGAATATGGCCTCCCTCGGCTTCCAGTGTATTGATCACCCATCCTAGTCTCCGGATTTGGCCCTGTCAGACTACCACCTGTTTCCTGGACTGATAGGATAATGAAAGGTTGCCAGTTTTCATCCGACGGGGAGGTCATTGCTGCCACGGAGTCCTGGTTGGACGGACAACCTTCTGAATTTTGTTGTGTGGCTTGCAAATATTAGAGCAACTGGCTAAGAAGTGTGTTGAGCTTCGTGTGTAGTATGTTGAATAAATCCCGAGTTTGGTCGCTGTAGCTTGTTTCTTTCCTGGTTGGGCTAAGTACGTATCTGCACCCCCTCGTATAAGATGGGGTGAAGAGCATCAAAGACATTGAGTGGGATAACTAGTTTTACCCCATGACCGTTGATTCCAGTAATATCTTAAAAAGGTGCACGCACAGAAGGCAAGACCGAAAATTGCTCTCAATGTTAAAATGAGGGGTGATTACGGAACCAATGAGTAGAAGCAATAGTAAACTCTTCTTATTCCGCTATGAGTTTATATGCAGAAGTACGTTTGTTTTGTAAAAGACCTCCAATAAAGCAGATAAATTTCACATTTCCTTTACTCCAGAGTCTCTATCCCTAATTAACTTACTTACCATCGAGAAGAATATTTCTTGAGAAGCTAACTGGTTCTTAGCTAGTCAAGAAATTCCCTGCATTTTATGGAATCCGCACCTTCATAAGCGCGCTTACAAGAGTTCGCCATTGACCTATCCTGAGCCAGATCAATCCAGTCCATGCCCCTCTAAGGTCCTGTATGCACCTCCCCTTTCCCCATACGTGCTACATGCCACGTCCATCTTCTCTATTTGATCACCCGAATAATATTGGGTGATGAGTGCATATCATTACGCTATTCATCGTGTAGTTTTCTCCTCTCTCCCGTTACCTCGTTCCCCCAGGCCCAAGTATTCTCTTCAGCACCCTAGTATCACAAACCATCAACCTATGTTCCTCCTTCAGTGTGAGCGACCACATTTCACAACCAAACAAAACAACAAATAAAAATTACAGTTCTTTATGTCTTAATTTTTATATTTTTGGGTAGAAAATTGGAAGAAAAAAGATTCTGCACCGAATGATAGCAAGCATTCCCTGGCTTCATTCTGCTCTTAATTTCTTCCTGAATAGAATTTTGATTTGTTAAGGTTGTTCCTAAATATTTGAGCTGTTCCACTCTTTCAAAAAGAACTATTATCGATCTTCATGTTGTGACTTTGTGCCGCATATCGATCTCGAGACATGACCATGTACTTAGTTTTATCAGCATTTTCTTCTAGTCCAGTCTCCTTACTACCAACTACTAACGCTTCTGTGTTTTCCTTTACAGTATGCACGCTTCCTCCCATTATATTAACATTATAAGCACAAACCAAAACCGGATGTTTACCATTTAATTTCAAACCATCCTGTTAGACCTGAACTCTCCTAATGGCATACTCTAAAGCAAAATTGGAAAGCAATTACAATAAAGCATCTTCTTGTTTCGAACCATTCTTAATAGAGAACAAAGTAGACAAATGTTTGCCTACACGGACTGTGCTACGGGTTTCATTCAGACACGTTTTTATTAGCCTTACTCCTTTCATGGGGATACCAAACCCCATAGAATATTATAGCAGAACTCTCTTCTAACTGAATCATATTTAAGTCTATAGATAATTGACGCGCTTCTCAATTATAAGCTCGTTTTTCTAAATTATTTAACGAATGCAGAATATATGACCAGTAGTTGACCCGTTGCTTCGAAATCCACATTGACGATTCGCAATAATTTCCTCTGCGTATGGATTTAACCTTGACTGCAGGATGTTGGATAAAATTTTGTCATGTAACTGACAAAACGTGTATGTCTCTGTAATTACTACAATCTCGATTGTTACTTTTCTCAGAAATACGTAAATTATCGTTTCCTTCCACTCCTTACACAATTCCTTATTCTAATAGAATTAATAAAATTATGGATCTCAGAACGAATTTTCTTACCCCCTGCTCGAATCAGTCCCGCTGGAATTTGACCAGTCCCTGGTGATTTGTGTCTTTGTAGCTTTTACAATCCAGCTGAACCTCAAAGGCAATGAGCTAAGGCACTAGTAATACTTATGTATGTATTTCTTTCTGACTAAAATCATTAACACCATTTAATTCAATCGCTGAGAGAAAAGTTTGATCCACCTAGCCAAAATATTCCCCAAAACTAATAATTAAGAATAAAATTGTTTAAAAAATCTGTATTTCATGTAATTGGAAAATTAGAAATAAAGTAACCCCCGCGGTGACTACCCTTGTCGTTGGCAGCTGTTTTCTTTGCAGCAATATTGCCTTCATCGCTATCTGACTTGTGCAGGCCTGCTGTATAGAATACTGGCAATCCCAAATTATTCCCATAGTTTTTCTCAGCCATTCAACACGTATTTCTGGAAAGATCCCTAAAGAGGGTAGAGGTTAGGATGATACAGAAAGGAGTACGGTGGAAGTGGTCGTGGCTTGACTTCCAGCACTTTTCCTTTGTCTCTTGCATATTCTGGAAAATTGTGGACATTTCATCAGCAGCATAAAATAGTACTTAAATTATCTTATTCCCAATCCCACAACACCTTCGCAAGGTAAATGTAAACTTCAAGTGAACTTCAAGATGCGCAACCCCATTAATAGGTATAGTGAAAGCAGAAATAACTCCAAAGTGTAAAATTTTGCCTGTTCACATCATGAAGGTGTATGAAGTGAACAGATGCATTGCTTAACTAACCTCAGTGCCTTTCTGGTTTTCTTTATTTTACATATGTGGCAGAGCTAGGAAGTCGCTTTAACGTTGCCTGTGGTAATCTGTGGTCTAAGCCTTGTTTTCCTAAACTGTGGTGTGCAAGTTATTGTTCACTGATACGTGTCCTAAGTAAAAGGCCGAAATTTAATTTATTTATTTACTTATTTATATACGTTCATATAGTTACATGGTAATATTAGACCTTTCAATAAGCAGAAAGTCATCATCATCATCATCATCTTATTCATGAGAGTTTAAACGTGTTTTCTGTTCCTCAATCTTCAAGATAAAATTGGTCCCTCAAACTCTTCCTCGGTCGTCCTATGTTCCATCGTCCTTTTGGTTGATATTGTAGTGCTTCTTTTGGTGTTCTATTTATGTCCATTCTCTGTACGTGTTGTAACCAGTTTTCCTGGCACTGTTTTATTTCCTTTACTATGTCCTGTGCTCCCGTTTTTCCTTAGCGCATTGATTCTTTTCTTTATCTAGTTTTGTTTTTCCAAGTAAATGTCTCAAAATATCATCTGTGCTGCTTCTAAACGTTGTTCCTCTCTTTTCATCAGTACACAGGCTTCACTTCCAAATTTCAATGCTGCTTTACCTGCTATGTTGTGAATTCTTAATTTTGTTTCTTTGCTCATTTGTATTCCAAAATTTTTCTGAATAGCACCATTAATTTTGTTGTATGTTGCAATTTGTTTTCTGACATACGGTACTCCAAGTATTTAAAATCTGTTACCTGTTCAATAATATTATTGTTTATCACAATTTTTACCGTTCTATGTGGTTTCCCCACATTGCCATTGATTTTTGTTTGTACTGGATAGAGTAATTTTGTATTTTCTTGCTATAAGTGTTAGGTGGTATGCCATTGTTTGTACCTAATCTTCCGATTTGGCTACTAAAATCTGGTAATGTGCACAGAATATCGTGTTCACTAATTTCCTATTATTTAGTTGTATAACCTTCTTCATCACTTTTTAAATTCCTTTATAATTTTATTAATGTATGTATTGAATAATGCCGTTGAGAGACCACATCCCTGTTTTACTCATTTGTTTATGTGTATTGGTTCAGATATACCATCATTAAATTTATTTCTACCCTTCATATTCCTGTAAATACATTTTATTTTAGTTAGTAAATACTTTGGAATTTTATTATCCATCATTTCCCACAGCTTGTCTCTGTTCACGTTATCGTATTCCGTTTCGTAAACTCTAAATGATAGAAATAGCGGTAAGTTGTGTTCTTTTCATTTTTAACTGTCTGTTGCACCATAAACATAGCATCGCTGCAACTGCATCCCTTTCTGTTCCTCTACCATTTCGTCTTCCACATGTTCATTGAGTCTGTTTTTTATTATGTTTGGTAAATAATTTGTAGACTACATGTAATAAAGTAATTCCTCTGTAGTTTTTCAAATTTGCTTTTTGTTCCTTTTTTGTGTACGTTTATCACCATTCCTGTCTGCCATTCTTGTGGCATTTGATTTTTGTCTATGTATATTATTAAGGAGCTCTAGGAAGTGTATTTTTAATTCGTTTCCTCCAAATTTCCACGGTTCCATTGGTAAGTTATCTAATTAAGAGTTTTCTGTTTTTTTTTTTCCTGTTTAAGTACCCTGTTTAGCTCTTCTATTGTTATCATGTCTTCAATGTTGTCTGTCCCTTCACTTCTCCTCTCCTCTCCTGATTCTCCTTCGGCCTTGCTGTCTTGCTCATTCCAAATTTTTCCTTATTATTCTTTCCATTCTGTTTTTCTTATTGGGTCAATTTTGAGTTTATATCCTTCTTGCAGTTGATGTTGTTTAAATATTTTAAAGCCTCGTCTTTGTGTTCCTGTTATGTCCTTTTCTAATTTCTTAACAAATTTACCCCAATCCTTTCATCTTTGCCCTTGTGTCATTTTTCTTACTATTGCTCGGTGTTTTGGTATTCTATAGTGTTCACTGTTTTGTTTTGTAAATAATTTCTGTAGCTGGGTTTATTTTCTTTTATCGTCATTTGTATTTTGTCATTCCACGTTCGAAGCCATTTCCGGTTCTTCCACTTCTTATTCCCTGTGCTCTATTCTGCTGCGTTGATGATGGCCCATTTAATTTTCAACCAGTCTCCAAGTGTCTCTCCTGTTAGTGGTTTAAATTTACCTTTCAGTCTGTTTCTATATAAAGTTTTTATTGATTCTTGTTCAAAAAAGTACTTTAAATGGTGGAGGTTTTATGTATATTGTTTCGTCCGTTTTATTGTAGTTGTTTTTTGCATGTGTTAAAAATTTAAATTTGGATTTGTTTTCCACTAACTTGTGGTCGCTATCAATTTCATTTACTCTAAAAAATCTTGTAACATCGATGTTGCTTTCTAACCCATCGTTTATAATTATATAGTCTATTATTGACTTGGTCCCTCTTGCCTCCCAAGAAAATTTATTTATGTATTTGTGTCTGTAGAATGGGTTTGTTATTTTAAGTATATTAAATGCACAAAAATCTCTCAATGTTGCTCCATTGTGGTTCGTTACTTGTTCTCTGAATGGTCCTACACACTGTGAGATTGGTTGATTACCTATCCCCCCTCCTCCCCCCATTAAAATCTCCTCATGAGATAATGTTTTTTATTTAGGAATTTTTTTCCATACTTTGTTGCAGTTCTCTGTAAAAATTCTTCTTTGTCTTGTTCCTTTCCTTCTACTGGCACATATACTCCTACTATTGTAAAGTTTCTATTCAGTACTTTTATTCTAGTTTCAATTATTCTGTCTGAAATTCAAGTGTAGTCTTGTATATTGTGTTTCCAATCTTTCCTAATTGCAATTGCTACTCCAGATGATGCCCATTGGTTAGCTGGTACCCCGCAGTAAATCATTACGTAATTACCTATGTCTTCTGATCCCTTATTTTTCTTCTTTGTTTCTGTTAAAATGGCAATGTCAATTTTCCTTTTCAGCAGTTCTGTTTGTAATTCCTCCGTTTTCTCCGCAATTCCCCTTACATTCCATGTGGCTACTTTTGTTCCTGAGGGGTTAGGTGTGTTTCCTGTTCCTTGATCCTCAAGATGAAGTTGGTCCCTCCATCTCTTCCTCGATCGTCCTATGTTCCTTCGTCCTTTTGGTTTATATTGTAGTGCTTGTTTTGGTGGTCTGTTTGTGTCCATCCTCTGTACGTGTTTTAGCCACTTTTTCTGGTACAGTTTTATTTCCTTTACTATGTTCTGTACTCCCATTTTTTGCCTAATACATTGATTCTTTTCTTTATCTAGTTTGTGGCTACTTTTAGTTTCCCAAATCTTTGTCCGTCAAACCTGGCCTTGTTGTCGTATTGAGTGTCGGTCCGCTTCTTTCTTTTGAGGATTTTACGAGTATCTTGGTGTCCCCTGGATAGGTT
>Ga0131853_10013981_pt1 | contig 14705 bp, 6 predicted proteins | sample TergutLab28metaG_FD_92764 | JGI IMG/M metagenome (GOLD analysis project Ga0131853, IMG submission 92764) | Labiotermes labralis P1 segment gut microbial communities from Petit-Saut dam, French Guiana - Lab288 P1 (version 2) (version 2) | ecosystem: Host-associated > Arthropoda: Insects >... | reverse complement strand
CACACAACGCGCTATCTGTGAAGAGGTATTTGGCGAAAAACAACATTCCAGTGATGGAACATCCACCGTACTCTCCGGACCTAGCATCGTGCGACTTTTTTCTCTTCCCGAAAATCAAGTCTGCGCTCAAAGGAACCAGGTTAAAGTCCGTGGATGCAGTGAAAGCAAAAGCGACGCAACTCTTGAACGGCTTAACACAAGATGACCTGCAGCACTGCTTCCAAAAGTGGAAAATTCGCATGGAGCGGTGTAGGGATCGAGGAGGGGACTACATTGAAGGGGATAATATTTCGATTGTCTGATTTTTTTCAATAAAGGGTTAGAGCATGAATCCGGTTTCTTTATTGCCACACCTCGTATTGTGTTAGTGAATATCTTAATTCTCGCGAAAGCATATGGAAAGCGCTCTGTCTGGAGAGCAAGGAGAGCGAACGATTAGCACACACGCATAATGTGGCACATTACACTAATATGCTTGGCACGTAAGCCTATTTTATGTGCTCCGTATTTTCATACGAAAATGAAAGTAATTTCAAGAGGAGAGGGGCCTGTGTGGTAGAGACTGAACTACATGAAATATGTTAATTTTTTACATTCGTAAATAAAATTTATGCTTCTTATAATGTCTGTTGCTATTTAGGACGTGTTACTGACATGAGATGTGTTCTTGTGTACCGATTTGTTTCTACAAAACTGATCAGCTGTATTAATTATGGCCGACCCCTCTCACTGCCCAACGATTCTACCTGTGTATTAGAAGCTTCTTTTATCAGTTTATCTCACTAACTGTCGTACAGTTCGTCACCCCTAACTAGTCTACCTGCTCTGCTGCAGTGCTTTTGTTGTACTGTGTAGTGCAAACAATTTTTTAAAGATATGAATAGGGTGTCCACATTAGGGAGTTGCTAACTGCCTCCACAAAAAAAAAAAAAATAAATATTTGCCCTCAGCGTTACGTCACTAGATACGACAAAACCGAATATGTTGCCGAGGACGCTGAATCTTCCAATTTCACGCCTGTTCACTCCTGTCCACTCATCTTTCCCCCTACGTCCTGCCCGCTTGTGTGTCGCCAGCACTCTGGCCTCGAGGTAATGCAAAATATCACACGCAAGTGCTGGCGTTTTTTTTAAAGGTTCACTAGTCAAATGACAGTATGAAAACGAGTTGTTATATCACAGGAAGTGCTACTTTGTCATGCTTTTCACTTTTTTATTTGGTTTCTTAGAAATTTAACGTGAGCTGTAGTGTTACATACATACATACAACTTTCGAGAGAGAAGTGTTTCATTTTACGACGCTATCAATATTAAAACTGTATAGTAGATGAATTGAATAGAGTAAGGTGTATTGCTGGAAGGATACTGAGAGCGGAATACCGAAATACTCGGAGAAAAACCTGTACTAATGCTCTTTTTCACCACAGATCCTACCTGGTTTTGAACTCGTGCCTCCGCAGTAAAGCCGTAATACAGTATGATGAGGGAATAATGTGATAAATTGCGTAACGTGATTAAAATAAGTAAAGGTTCAAGATTACGAAGTGTGAAAAGATTTGAAACAAATGTAATTATTATAAAATATTAATTATATTGTTTTGTAGAAAATATATCACAGAAAAAAGAGTTTACTCCTAGTTGCAGCGACGTCTTCCAAATGCACATCGGAAAATAACGTTTCCACAATTACAGATTTGACACTCACGCAAAAGAAAGAAGTAGACATTTCTTAGCTTTGGGATCTATAGTCTTGGGATGGTTTTTGCACAAAGACAAAGCTGAATATGGATTTGGTACAGACAAAATAACACTTGTGAAAAAAGCATAAGCTAATTGAAAGCGTGCTATTTGTAAAGTACGCGAGATAGCTGTTAAAAGTCTCTCAAGAATGAATGACGCATTGTTAGTCGCCTGTCAGACCGCATCACACTTCCACCGATAAGCGATATTAGCAGTTGCCGGCATGGGTATGGGCAGGATTGTGGCGGGCACCGAACGTGGTTTTGTAGACGAATGTTCACATCGGCATCTGCGTAATGACTGCAATTTCAACCCACATTTAGATGTCACTTTTTTTCAAAATAAGCCAAAGAATTACAACCTAGAATATAGTAGGCATTTTGCTCGCTATTCTGCTTGTCAAATGCAGAAGGCAGGGTCGTGCCATGTAAGGTGTTTCAATAAAAATTCACTTCAGTAATTCAGGGTTTTTTTTTCATTTAATATGTCTTGTTTATATACAGTGTTTTCTTACACCAGAGACCGTCAGATTCAGAGAAATATTAAATTTTACGTTTCGTGACTGGAGGGTCAAGCAATAAACTTGAAGATCATCTAGAGGTGGGTGGTGACGTTTAAAATGTAAACGGAGCCGTTGGAAATAGAAGGGTGTTTCACATGCACATACTTGCTGTAGAATTGTTATTCTTGAATCAGAGGATGAGTGACTCGTGCTTGGTGAAAATATTCATTTTTTCATTCTGCCAAGGTTTTATTCTGTCTTAAAGTTTTAGGAAACTTTTTCCATATATATTTGCCTCCAGACTTGTACGATTCTTTCCTGTTTCAAAAGTTAAGAATTTTTTTATTATTGTTTTTTTTATATTACTGCCACTCAATTGTTAGTTATCCACTTGTTTACAAGATTTAATTTCCTACATGCACATCACGCGGTCTTACACTTGCGCGCTAACACAAGCACAATAACACACACGAACAATTGCAATGATGTTATACATATGGACACCTGATTGGTGTAGTGATCGGCTGTAGTCTGAATGACACAGGAGTAGTACTGCCAAACTCGACAGTGTCTACACCTGCTTTGGCTCTTCTCCAGACTCCTAAACACTGTGAACCATGCTTATACTCCTGGCAATAAAAGAGACAAGGGGTGGAATTTACTTCCCACTGCTATGTAGTGCAGAGTTGAAGAATCAATTAAGCTACACTCCAACTCCTACATGTCTTCATATCGTCGTGCTTAATTAAAGCACAGACACAAATCTAACTTTAATATTACGTTGAAATGTATTGGGTTACGAGGAACGGGACTTCCGAATCTAAAGATAGTTCATGTGAGCGGGTAATGCTAATTTGAGAGACATTACTTAAATAATGTGTCATATTGCATTGTGGTTACGTAAGGCACAGTAATTAGAATGGCGCCTTGGCTTACGCAAACCTTTTCTTTGAAATACAAACACGTTTGTAATTTGATGGTAATAAGTTTATAATTTGGGTGTGTACGATTTTAAACAACCTCATGTTGGTCCTGTTTTTTGTTGTATTAAAATAAAGTTATGCCCAAATAATTAATTTACATATTAAGTGTAAACGGGATTGAAGTTACACAGCTCAGTGTTTCTGCAGCCTAATTACACCATTCGCAAAACGGAAAAGAACAATTGTTATCTCTCAGAAAAAGGAAGGGAGAAATCGATTATGTGGCTCATTTTAACATTTGACATTAATAAATCACGTTTAATTATGACATGCATACCTCTGTCACTCGGTGATAAATTCGAGTTCATATTTAGTTTACAAATGTTTTGATTTATTAAGTAGGCAGCATGAATACAGTGCCACTTGTCATGCACTTTAAAAATAACATAGAATCAAAGAAAAGAGGGTAAAGATGCAGTAAGATAAATGGTTTATGTAAGAGAGATTTAATGTACACCAGTGCAGAATTAATCTGGTGAAATGTGAGAATCGTAGACTGCATTCTCCAACATTTCAGGTAGGTGAAAAACTGCTGTAATCAATTATTAAATACAATTTTTGTTAGTCATAGAAGCCATTGCTTCCAAACTTTATTTGGCCACGGAAACCTTTCGTAATCGAAAAGTTTTGGCGAACCCCTAGTAAATTTCTCGGATATTGAGCTGAAAACTAGACCACAAGTATTTAAGGATGTTGATGATGGTAATAATAATAATAATAATAAATGTTGAACAAGTGTACGGTATTGTTATGTTGATGCACGTATGTGTGGATGTAAATCAAATTTCATGTGCGCAAAAATTAACCTTAAAACTGATTTGCTTTTAAATAAAAAAAATACTCTTTTCGAAATGTCATTTCAGTACTGCAGAAACTAATAGATTTTTTAGATAATGTATCGTAGTAAATAATGAAGGATATATTAAATGGCTTTTAGAATAAATATGTTTAAGTTATGAGTTATTATACTTTGATGAACTTTTCTTGCGGAAACAATATTTCTGCCTCGCGGAAACCCGGAATTTCGTAGAACACCATCTCTAGCACACTGCTGTTGGCAGTCTTAAAGGCAGAAAATCATGACTTCGGGGAGTCTCGAAACAATGTTGGTGGAAGACTTGGTGGAGTTCATTTCACGAATTCAGTAGGAGTTTTGCAGGTGCAGATTCTAAATCTCCTTTTTCGTTTAGGTCGTGTTTCTCCGCAGAAAGAATAAGCAACGTACATCGATCATGAATTTAGGTAATTCCTATCTTTGTTTATTTAATGTCGCTGTATCAACAATGATATTATGATGTTCTTTTGGTTCAGCTCTTTCTCTTGATTGTTAAACTACGTTTTGCACTTAACATGTCTGCACGCAGTTGTTATATTTGTCCTGACTCTGATACGTTATGACATTTATGTCTTGTTTAATTACCAGTACTTCTTAGCGTTTTTTGTCCATAAGTTAATACTACTCGGTATAATAAAGACAAATTAGTGCTTCATAAGTCAAAATTGAAGGTATTGTAAGCTGCTAGAGAGGCAGAAATGTCAAGAGTAATCTGAGTTCGAATAATGGGATTCGGGGCCGTAATCTCCTAAATTTTTTTATATGAGTTGTTTGCAGTACACTACAGTACTTTTTGTGAATAAAGATATGACGCCATACTTTTATGATTTGTTTCACGCACCAAGTTCTATTTTTGTGTCTGGTATCTTTCATCACGTAACATTAAGTACAACTTTTTTACATATATTGGTCCGTGCATCGTGAATCGAATTTAATAATTTTCCAACAAGATGCGACTTATTCCGTTTATTACATTTCGGTAGGCAGCTCTACATGTTTCGGGTGTTGACACCCATCATCAGGAGCTCGTAAAACTGTAAATACAGCTTCTGGTATTGATTAACTGCAGTGAGTAAAATACGCTGCTATTAATACTAATGTATAATTTAAAATTCTAGATTGGTCATATTGAATGTTACTAGCCTTGACGAATATGTATATAAAATATTGGTGGATGGTTAAAAGCAGTATTTTTAAATTATGTACAAAAAAATATATAAAATATATAACTATATATATATACATAATATAGGTTATGTTGAAGTTCTATCGGAAAATACAATAAACGAAGTCAGTTAATATTATTGTGTGTGCACCTGATTTAGTTATTATAAAATACTTAGGGAATAACACTATTGAGATCAAAAGAATAGTCTTTACATACCTGGATCTACTACCATCCGCTCTCGTTTTTGAGTTGGAATAAAATTAAAATAAAATTAAGTATAACATTTAAAAACACGTGAAATATTCTTTAAATATAGCTCACTGGAAAACATTTCAGATTGCAACACTGTTTTGTGTTGAATGTATCTGTTTCTTGTTTCTGTCCTTACGACTTACAAGATGTGACGGTCGTTACAGGTGAGCAAAATTTTCAGTGTTTATTGATGTGCAGATGTTTTACATTCCTTGTAGAAAAAACCAACTTCTTGCACAATTTATTCTTCATATATTTATCAATCTCCACATTGTTTCGGGCCACTATGAGCCCATCATCAAGAAAAACACAGTTGTTTTTCCTGATGATGGGCTTATAGTGGCCCGAAATATGTAGAGATTGATAAATATACTAAGAATAAATTGTGCACCAAGTTGGTTTTATTTACAAGATTATATATAGAGATGCACGTCCAACAAAACATAAAAGTTTTACATTCCATTGCTCAGTCTGTGTTTCATATATCTTTCTACTGAAGTACCCCAAGAGGGGCTGTCAAGTCAACAGAGTCTTCTGTTTTTACTACAATTCGTTGGCTACAGAAATAGTGTCTTGGCATTTTACATTAAAATAGTAAAAACATTGTTGAAATGTGTCACAAGTCTGCAGCAAATACAAATCTATTAAGTTAGTAGTCTATATACATTTTTCACAGTACTGTAGATATGCGAATGATAAAACCGAAACCCCTGCTGGCACCAGAAAATTGAATAGTGTTTTTTTTTTATACAGCTTCTTCAGTACTGATGGAAAACTGACTTCCATATTGCATTGAAGAAGAACAAAAGTGGCGTATAGGTTCGGGGTCTGTACGAGACGCTGCAAGTGTCTTGACAATCGAAGTGTAAGCAAAATAAAATTTTAATGCAATTTGTTTTTGTATTCATTCTTACATTCTCTTCCGTCTGGCTCTTGTTTTCTTTTTCACTGTTTCATTTTATACCACCTCTTTTGTATCTTACGTTATTCTGTTTATTATACTTTCTTTCGTTCTTTTCCCAGTTGCGGTACACTGTACAACACAAAATATTCAAATGTTATTACATTTATGGTTATCAGTTTTTCAGTGAATATATAAGACTCACAACACAAGCTTCGCACATACTGCACTCATTCTTAAGGCGGAAATACGTACGGAACGGCGGGGAGGGGGGGGGGGATTCATCAGTCGCTGTGCAACGTCGATGTCCATCGCTCATCTTTTAACTTGGAACTCGCAGTACTAAATTCTGCACAACTGGCAAATGTGCAGCTACGAACAGCTTCCGCTTTCAGCTAGACTTCCCACATAGAGTATACTGAGTAACTACGTGTCTAAATAATAACCTCTCACGTCAGTTAAAAGTTTTCATCATTCTGTCCCTTAGAAAAGTCATATTCTTCATACTAAGGGACAATGCTACTTTAGATTTTCAGGTACAAATTCGAATGTATATATAATTATCAAACGGTGTAAGGAAAGCATATTCCACAGTAATCACATCGTGTACATTGTATAGCGTGTTTTTTTTAATGAAAATATGCCAGACAAGACCCCGAATAACGTCGATGGTCATCTGTTAGCTCAGACCTCCTTTACATACGAGTGCAAATGGAAAGGAACATCAGAGGGGAGAATGCAGTTTCGCAGTTTACCTGAATTGCCAACTGTCTATTTAAAATAATCCGAAATTTCTGGTAATTAATTTTTTCAAAAACATGATTTAGGTTCTTTCTAGAAAGGTTGATAATTACTTTACTTTTCAACAGCTTGTAAGCTTTTATAAAACAAAAGGTCACAATTCCATCCTTAAAACAGCCTTCAGTAGGACACTTCCAACTTATGTGTAATATTAACTGTAAATGAAAACTGTGTTATGAAATGTGACGCTGTGTATTCTAGCAGGAATTTATTTAATCATGAAGGGTTCAATTAAGCTCAACAATGACTTGTTGTGAGCAGACAGGGACGCTTACTGGGCCTTAGGACTCAACACTGACGTTACAGTCCTTTCATCTCTCAAGAAGCAATATGGAAGTTTTCTTAATACTTTTGTCTGATTTTGAGACATGACTTCCAGACTGGATGATCCAGCTTTTAAGTGGTTTCTCAAGGGCCCCACCAAATTCGCTTGTTGCAAGAGTATCCTCATATTAAAGAAGTCAATTTCTGAGAAATTAGGCAAACAAGAACCATAGTGTTGTAAGCCTTCAAGAATGTACAGCTTCTCGGAAATTAAAGTGGATCGAGTCCACTTGAGGCCCATGGTCAGCAGTATCAGGAATCGTACTTACCGTCTGCTAGAACATCTGACAGACGTAGTCACGAGACGCCTGTGTGACTTTGTCCACATTATGCGAGCAACTCGTTTGAGTTCTTCGCCCTTACATTCGCTTCATCGGGGTACCGATTAAGGAGACTTACACCTCCTTGGTTTATATCTCATTGAGAATTTTCCGCCACGTCCCGACTTCCTTCTCCTCATGTTTCAGCAGTCATTTCTACTAGCACAGTGATGAGAATGTATGTGGGTTCACTACTACCTAGAGCGATTTTCAACTTTTTTGTGCAAGTCTGAGGAGATGGTACTTTACAGGACGATACATAGGCTATCCTGCTGATTGTGTTATGTTGGTGGCAACTTCGTCATTTTGTTTCGTGGATAGAAGCGGCGTGGGGGGGAGGGGGGGCGGAGGAAGGGAGCTTTTTGGGTCGCCTGAATCGTTTGAATCGTTCCGGCCAGGAGACAACGACCTTGTTTCCTTTCTTTATAGCGACATTTGCCTTATATCTGCTGGCTCTTCGGGCCCCGAAATTTACTGTAAATTCACGTAAATTCCTGTTCCCATCACCACTCACCAAAACATCGGCAGTGTTTTTCCCTTGGTGTATACTGTCGGGCCTCTTGACAGCCCTGATAGCGTCCGTCAGCTGGATTTTTTCAAGGCTTTCTTTCGGAGAGAACGGCTACGGAAACCAGCAGATGTGACAGTTTCCCATCCACCTAAGACCTAGCAACTGCATTTCTGCGCGCTTGGGTTTGTGGATGGTTGGTGCGGTTGATTATTTGACCTTGTAGATGGGAGTAACAGATTACTCATAACGTCACAATTGGAATAAATTTCTACCAGATGATCGTGCGTCACATTTCAAAGGACGATAATATTTATTATTCCTAGGATATGTAAAGATGCTGACAGTTGCTAGGCATATTACACAACGCGCTGAATACTTTGCTAATAATTAATAATTAAAGGACATTATGCTGAAGGAAGGGGTTGTAGCATATTAGAGAACTGTCCGCAGCTCTGTCCAGACTGCACCCTCGCACAATAATTCTTCGCGACAAATTTTTAAAGTAATCCTTACAGTTACGACTGCAGCTCTCAAGTGACCTCTCACCTTGTGATTTTCAGCAGAGATATTTTTAGGCCGCATGTCTTTTTGTTTTTAAACGAGCTCGTAAAGTTGAGAAAAATGATTATTAGTTTTGTCACGTCTGTCTGTCTGTCCGCGTGGCACAATTGGGCTCCCACTGGACGAATTTTCATGAAATTTTGTGTTTGCGTATTTTTCCATAATCTGTCTAGAAATTAAAGTATCATTGAAATCTGGCAAGGATAACGGGTACTTGACATGAAGACCTATGCACATTTACGATAATATCTCGCTGATTCCTCTTAGAGAGAAAATGTTTCAGACAGAATTTATATATAGTATCACAACGCATACTTTTTGTTCGGTAAGATTTTCCGAAAATGTGCCGTTTGAGAGAAAATGTGGAAAAACATGGTAGAGCCAGACAGGCTACAGATGGCAATATAATACCGCGCATGCGCTTTCCGTGCTTGACAAACGAGGCCACAGGCACACACATTGCTTTCCGCGGTAACAGTGGTTAAGCGAAATCGCACCACTGTTACGTTAGACGTAAATTACCTATCTTGTTAAATTGTTCTTTTTTACCGTACAATAAAAATTCGGTTGATGTCCTGTGAATTGACTATTAAATAAAGTATTCTTCCGTTATACAAAGAGTTCAACTCCATTACATATGGGGAAATTCGAACTCTTGCGGTCCAGTGTCTTTTCAGGAATCTGGTAGTCTGACGGCTTAGGTAGATGACTGCAGGGCGTTGTGTGATAAAGAATTTCAGGATACGGAAGCCACATCCACCGTACCGAAGTTGCTTAACCGGGATAGAGGTCCACATTTTGTACATAAGTTGTCCCCGATTTGAGTGAATACTTCTCGGTAAGAGTACAGTTCACCTTAGAACAGGCCACGAAGTTCCAGTGGGGGGTAGAGGCATAGATTTACTCTTTTTTAACTTCGGCGCTAGATGGTTTTGCGTTGTCAACATCACGTCCCTGTTGCTTAGCCCCCGGGAATGACTCGGTACCCATTGTACAGAAGGCTGGGTCGGCCCCTGAGTCGGTCTGGACGGGTGCGGAAAAACTTGCCCCCACCGGCATTCAATCTCTGGACCGTCCAGTCTGTAGCGAGTTGCTATACGAACTGCGCTATCCCGGCCCACATTCTACTTGGTAGAACATGAAATGTCTTTCCTTTACGTTTCTTGTAATCTTAGTTTTATTGCCACTACTGCTGGGAAAATTGGTTTTGTAAAACGTTGTACGTTGATGAAGAACGGGTTTTGCAGTTTATGTGTTTGTTCACTATATTCTACATGCTGAATGTTGCCATAAGTTATGCCTAAGGGGCCCATAATTTGGGATGAATTTTGACAGGTATTCCGCAGAGTTAGTGAGACTTTGTAAGGGGTCCACTTTACTAGCAAGGTTGAGAAATACCTCTGTACCCTACACCCGCCTACAAATGTAATATAATTTTTTTACAGAAGAAATTAGTGTAAAGGTTATACATGAATTCATATTGTATTTTTTTCTTATGAAAGTTAAAATGCATTTAGACTCGACCTTATGTATTTTATAGAAGTATTTACAAAACGAAATTACATGCAAGAAATTTGGAGACTTCAGTTTTTTTCGAGAGTGTATTCGTCGTGAAGTTTATAAGTAAATAGTGTCATAATTCTTATGAATTGGAGAGGATGAGTCGACAATGTTAAACATGCGATTTGTAGAGTCTACAATAACACTAATGTAATGTTAATAACAGAGTTGTACGCTTCTATTTCTGAGTCCATGAATCAAATTTTCAGTAGCGCTGAGGGAGGTCAGCGGAAAATCTGTGGTTTTCAGCACTGAACGCATTGCTTAATATATTATGAGTTTGTACATGTAATGGCACTGAATATATAGCGTATTTTGTGTCTAGCCTCGATACTATTCTGAAGTAACATATTTCATAATTTGCCTAATAGTAACAAACTGACTTCAACTTGTGAAGTGAGAGAGAAAACCAACAAGATGCAACAGTTAGATGTTTATTTTCAACAATTTCTCAACATGTTTCGGGCATCATTATGCCCATCTTCAGGAGAATGATAATGATGCCCGAAACATGTTGAGAAATTGTTGAAAATAAACATCTAACTCTTGCATCTTGTTGGTTTTCTGTCTCACTTCACAATTTGCTCACGATGCACGGTCACAGAAACCTAAAGCTGACTTCGACTGAATATGGGCCAAGTTCTTCGTGAGCAAATCGACTTTCGAAGATATTTTTCGTGTTCGGTGGTATGGCGGGTTCAATTTTTATTTTCAAATGTGCCCGAAACTGGGAAATATTCTGAACCAGCTAACTGCAGTCCATGTTTTCACATTGGAATCGTAATTCACTTAAACAGTATTATTTAAGTAAATCTCTCGTTTTCCAAGCCGTGTTTTATTCCGTGTTCCACCGACTGCAAATTCGTATCGATTTCTTAACCGCCTCTCGTTCTTGGGACAGTCCTTATGCATCCTATTTTTCCCTAACTGTATAATTAATGAAGGGCACAAACTGCGTCGCACTGTGTAAGGGAATTTGGTATTTAACATCTCCTTACTTTATTTAATAACTGATTTAGACGATATAAGGAAAGTCTTTGCAGGGAATCTCTAAACCTCAGTTCAAAGAAAAGCTCTTTGCACTTTATGTGGGATTAAGTTACTTAAAATTATGAAATAATTGATCGTGCTTATATTAAGTTCAAGTAATTCTGAATAATATTCGCCCTTATTTTGAAGATGACACTAAAGACAAAATGGAAAAAAAAACTTAAGAATGTAAATCAACACACATTTGCCTTAAACCAAAAAGGACGGTTGTTAGTGTATCTATCATTTTTCACAGTGCTCAGGTGATGTATTTCGTAAGAGTCATACGTGTATACGCTATTTGTTAAGGAATGAAGATACGTCATTCTTGCAGGCGTGTGATGACGTAATAATATGCCCTTTCAGTAAATGCGGTAAAGGCGTGTATAATAGCATGCTTGTATGTAGTGTAATTCTGGCGCACATCTGCTCGAAGCTATTACCGTTATATAACAATACGCGTACTGCATTTTGTCTCGTGTTTCATGTTGTTGTGCCGTGATTAGAAATAACAGAGCATAATCAACATTTCGCACTTTGCTGTGGATTAATTTCGACACTGTCAGACGAAGAGAAACCGTTTATTTATTACTATAATGTCGAACATGGCTTTGCTTCTGCCTTACATTGTGATTTTTTGTGTGTAAAACTAACAAACAAATTCTGTGGTTACACAAACTGCACCTGTTTTGATATATCAGGGCCATGTGGCCGTGTAACATTTTCAGTGTAAAATAATCGGGCATGGGTAGAACTGTTTGTGGTTTATTTAGATACGTATGTTTACATTGTAACTTGAACACAGAAAAAAGACTAAAACTTGATGTAAACCGACAAAATTGCTAATTGACCCGTGAGGACTGGCGATCACCTAAATTACGTGTAAAGTTTTGTTCTTACGTCACGGGGAACACAGGTCATCTTCAGTATGAAGACCAGTCGGTAAATGACCTGCAAGGAAGTACCCAGAATTTATTGTGAAAATCTTATGAAACAATATATAAACTGTATAAAGATATGCATATTCTCTTATTGTTACAACAGGTGGTACGCGTAAAGTTCACTGGGTACTGAAAGATCAATATCTGACCTTTACATAATTTTTTCACTCTCCCGTGTCTCGTTTGTGTGAATACAATTTTTTAATCTGTAGACTTAAAGTGAGTGCAGATGGTTGTACAAAAAAATTGCTCTACTATAGTTAAGAGGTCATATATTAGCTGCTTCTTTCGCTAACACCAAGTCTATGTTCTGATTAGCAGAGGCTGCTGATAGGCAGATGTTTGCATACGGCTAAGGGAGAACATGTTTATGTTCTTAAAATATTAGCTGCTGAAAAGGTAAACATGTGCAAGCGTAAAACTTAAACGGACTTTGATTATTTTTGTCATTTATGCTTTTATGAACCTTTCCTCCTCCTATGTGAATTGTGCTATTTCCGTGTTCAAAGAGAACACGCGTATAGTTTGCTGCTTTTCTGTTTAACCGTACTTATTTTGTACCGGTTTGTTTGTACACCGCAGTAAATAGTTGAAGGCACTGAATTTGGTTCCACCGACATTCATACTATGTCGCTAACTTGCGCAGTGTGTCCGATTTACATTTTTATAATAATAAAGAACATATTTAGAAAAAAGACTCGATATTAATATTAATATTCTCATAGGACATATGAAATTGATTGCTGTATGATAGATATTCAAAATTTTAAAATTGGAAATTTCGGTATATAGGTATATTAACAACTTAAAGCCTAGCGGTTCCTTACGTACCAACACGTTTAACATTCAAAAGTTCTACATGGTGTGCGCTTTGCGTTGAGTGTTTTTTTAAGGATCTCAGAACAGAAAGCGGCCTTTGCTTTATACGTCATTAAGTGATTGATTTTTTAACCGTCTGGGAAGATTTTACAACGCGGTACGAACTGATTCCTTATATAAAGAAAGTAGATTACGTTTCATCTTTAAGATGTTAAGTCGGACTAGCACCACTCGGTCTGCAAGGTATGGACAGGTGCTTCTTTCGGAACTCAGTGAAGTTGTCAGATAAACTGACTTCAGAATTTTCTGTGTGATAATCACTTGCGTATCATCGCTCACATTTTCAGGACTTACAATCATGTTTACACGAAATCTGCCTGTACTTAATATCTTCAATTTATATAGAATTTTGAAATCAAACATGAACCCACAAAATCATAAATCACCATGAAAGTACAAAAACAAGAACTCACAATCAATATCCCATGAAATGTACGGAAATGTAAATCATAAAAGAATGCATACTCAAGACTGTGATGCACGTACAGATATTGAACTGAGAATCTTATGTTTATTGCACCGTGCATCATTGTAATAGTTGAAGAATAAAAGACCAACTTGATGTCACTTGCTATTATATTTCACTTCTTATTTGCTCAACATGTTTCGGGTATATTAATATTCGAAGCATGTTGAGCAAATAAGAAGTGAAATAAAATAGCAAGTAACATAAAGTTGGTCTTTTATTCTTCAACTATTGAACTGGGAGTTTCAGTGAAAATTGGCGTTTCGGATCGAAAAGAATTAGGAAGAAAAGAAAGATATTATATACAAGTTCATAAAAGGGACTATAATACGAGACTGTGACATAGAAATTAAACTGCGGGGCAAATATTGAGATCAGCGCTCATAATTTTATTTTCTCACCGACGTTTCAGGAAAACGCATCGGTCCCATCTCCATCAGTCATGCAACACGAAACTATCATTCTACGCTGCATAGAATCTAAAAAAAAGCGCAGATCTTAATTACGTCACGACGAAGACCTGAAATCACGGGGTATAAATTCTTTGTTGAGGGTACCAAAACCAATAATAATGAATAATGAAGTATCTTAGGAACAAATAGACGCTACTCGATCTAAAGTGCATACACAAGATAAAGAGTCATTACTAAAAGGTGAATTTCAGCAAGGAGTAGCGGCGAGTTGTATAAACCCGAAACTCCCTGTTGTAAGTTAACTATTCTACAGGAAACTTATAATATTAAAACACACTTAATTGATGGCAGCACTCTGCAGAAACGTGTTGCGAATTTGTGATGTAAAGTAACACCAACATTGTTTAAAAATAACCAACACGATGTCACTTGTGGACTATCCTTTATTTTCATGGGTAGTCGTCATTCACTCTCTACATGTTTCGAGCTTTCGGGAAGCTCATCATCAGGAGATCATTTT
>Ga0131853_10013980_pt1 | contig 14705 bp, 13 predicted proteins | sample TergutLab28metaG_FD_92764 | JGI IMG/M metagenome (GOLD analysis project Ga0131853, IMG submission 92764) | Labiotermes labralis P1 segment gut microbial communities from Petit-Saut dam, French Guiana - Lab288 P1 (version 2) (version 2) | ecosystem: Host-associated > Arthropoda: Insects >... | reverse complement strand
TGTACGTTTTTGGTCTGGCTTGCCTTGTTCTGGTTCGTAGCGTCCCCAGTAAAATGGCAAAGTTACAGAATTAAAAATTTCTTCCATGTGCTTGTAACGCTTTTCTGCATCTGTAGCCTTTTCTGGACTCATTACGCCATTTACATATTCTAATGTGCTAAACTCTGCACAGCCAAATAAAAATTTATGTTGTAATTGCTTTACTGTTGCTGTATTACCAGCACTATTGGAGACATTTATTGTTGTGACTGCCTTTCTGTGGGCAAATACTTCATTTTTCATGGTTAAATCTCCTTTTTATATACGCAGTAGCAGAAAGCATACATGCTAACAAGATTTTGTCACCAGCCCGCATCTAAAGATTTGGGCTTGTTTGTTTCCATTCATAGCCATTAGACTTTGTCAACTTGTATTGTGCAATTGTAGTGATTAACATAGAACACGCCATTGTGACCCTAGTCCCATTTCGGCTACACCCCTGCTTGCCCCTCCTCAATATCATTTTTAATTCCATCAAACATTTTTTTCAAGCAGTTGTATGTTTCAGCATCTGGGTCATAAATCCCCAAAAAACAGCCGCAAAGGTTGCTAAACGCCTTGCCAAAAATACTCTTGCTAATTCCGGGGCTACAGTCGCCACAACCGGTTATTTCGCAGGGACGCACGTTTTTCCAAATGATTTCCTTGGTGCGTTCGTCTATTGGGAATGATTCATTTTCCCAAGCACTCGGCAAAACATTGATAAAAGCATCGAAGCTTGCTCCCCCATTATCATTGACTTCAACGTTTAAGGTAAATAAATCCTTGCCTTTGTACGTGGGATGCCAAAAATTATTGTCAGACTCGTGAAAAGCAGCATCACTTGCCTTTAAGTACGCGATAAAATCATTTGCATTTTTTTGTGCTTCGCCCTTTAGGTGGTCATGGATTGCCTTTTCAATTGTAATGTGCATGTTGTTCCTCCGTATACATTTTTTTGTTCTACTTTATTTTTTTATCTACTTTGAATAAAACTAAAATTTCCTTAGCGTCCTCTAAGCTGATGTCTTCAAACCAAGTGCCACTGGATGAACAATTTTCGTACAGCATACCCTCTGCATTGAAAGATGTCCGGTGAGTGTAGCTACATGGATTGATACAGCCGCAATAATAGAATGAAAATGCATTAGGAAACCTGTGTCGGAGTTTCTTTACCATTTCATTTTCAAAATGGAGCGTATTGTTAAAAATGACTCTGGCAAAAACAGATTTCTTGCCGTCTTTTTCAAAATCACCCACTACTAAAAATCGCTTGGCGTTTTTCGTCGGGCTTTTTTTGTAGACAAGGCAGCCTATACCCCACCTTAATGCACCAAATGCATCACCACATGCTTCCATCGGGTCGCTTTTATCAATATGGAAACCACATTTTGCAGCTTCTTCATAAAGCCATGATTGTATTTCACGCAAAGTTTCGGAAGCGCAGTCCATAGCCGCTAAAAATTCAGGTTCATATTTCTGTACTGCAGCATCTTCAAGAAAGCGGTAGGAAAGGCTAATTCTCGGATTTACACGTAGCTGAGGTTGCACATCATAAGTCACGGACACATATTTATGCAGGACTGTTATAACATGAGCGTTATCAGGATAAGAAACACGGAACACTTGTGATTTTTTGTCAAAGCCGTCAAGAACAAATCCCATACCCTCAAGTCCAGTTGTTACTAACTCAACTTTTTTATGCAACTTGATTTCTGCATTAAATTTTTTTGTTTCAACAACAAGCACATTATTTTCAACCACTCCGCATGAAACAAATGCAAATAAAACTTCTATCACTCGGTTATATACCCTGTGCGGGTCGGTGCTATAAAAATCGGGATAGCCCCATTGAAATGGGTGTTGCTCTACAGCATCGTATGCTTTAACTAGACATTTTTGCAAAGTGCTAAAAGCATGAACAAACTCCGTATTTGTTAGTTTACCAAGATGCTTTGGGTCAATTTGTACGTTTTTTGGAATTGGCACAATTGCCTTTTTACGAAGTAACGCCGCTTGGCGGGCGGTATCTCTAAATGCTTGCGTGCAGTATTGATTTATTATTTTTGATATATTTAATAGCTTAGGAACCTCTTTTTCGATGTATGTGGAGTAATCCGCAAGGAACTTGTATGCATTTTGCCTGCTTGTTAATCCTCGCCGATTTATAAATGCACTTATTTCCTCTATGCTAACTTGTTTCAAATGTATTTGAAGTTCATCTAAAAACTTTAGTCTTTCTTCTATGAGTTGTGGACTTTGGCGTTTATTTATTAAGTAGTCTCTGTATGCTTGCTTGTCCAACATGGTTATAGCCTCCTCGGTTTATGGTCTAACTGGGTACCAGTCATACAAAATGCTAGCCATATCATTTTCGCTAATCGGCTCTGTAATGTTGCCGTCAGGGTATATCGTCATCATGCCGGTTATGATGTCGCAATTAAATTTATATCCAAGTTTTTGCGCCGCATTGTGAACATTGTCACCCGTATGGAACGCCGAGCCTTTGGTATATTCAAAAATGACCCACTTGGAAGCATCAACCTTTTGGACATGTGGATTATACTTCATTAGCCCATCCACATCCGTTATATCTGATTCAAGAATGCCGAATGTCAAACGTTGCCCATCTGTTAAATCAGCTTCATAATCAGCAGAATGATAATGACAGATTGGGGCACTGGGCTTTTTATGTTTATTTAAAATAGCCAACCGTCCGTCATTTATTAATTCCTCTACAAATTGGTGATGCGTGTAGTCCTTAGTCAGTACGGCTGTAAACCCTATCAATGCTATTTTATTTTTTATAATATGCCACGCTTTGACACCGCATTTTTCTACGCTGTCTGTTATTTCTTCTGGCACTTCATCAATGACTTTGTATGGCTTTATAGGAAATAGCATTTCCCATTGTACATCGCATATGTTGGGATTTTGCACATTGTAGTAATAATTCAAATGTTCAATGAAGTTAAATTCTAATCCTGCAAAACTAACAATGTCTTGTAGTGGCGGGTCGATTCGTGTAAAATCGCCGTCATATTGATATTGCTCACTATCGGTTATCCAAGCGTACACTCTCTTATAATCGTACCAGTTGATGTCTAGTGCTGTTACATACATCCCTCCGTGCAATCGTTTTTTAACAAAGGGTGCAGATATTTCCATGTCATCCGGCACAGATACGCACATTTCAAAACCATCGTATTCATCCCCGGTTTGATGATTAAATCCCAATTGTCGTATATCCGGTTTTATTTGATAAATACCGCTACTTCGCACAAATTCATCCACTATTTTAGCGGCGTTCTCTTTCGGGCGTTCACCAATATGCCGATATGATGCGACAGTCATGGGTGGGACGAATACGACTCTCACATTGTCAAGTTTGGCTAAGACTTCTGCCGCTTGGTTTAGGTCGTTTATTGTAATATTCTCCTTAGTGTTTTTTTGAACTAAAGAGAGAGGAGCAGATAATTCTAACACTGAATTGCTGGTCAAGTAATTAAGGTTTAATTGGATGTTGGTTTTTACTTCAAGCTCACTTATGAACCTATCTAAAATCTTTTTGATTGTAGATAATGCAGTAATCTCGCTGTTCAGTTCTTGAATGCTTTTTTTGAAGATGCTAACGGCAGTAGCTGCGTCGGGATTACTCAAAATGGTACGTATCTGTTTTACTGGGATTTGCAATTTACGCAGTATAATAATTTGTTGTAAACGCTCAATGGTGGCAGCATCATAAACTCTATATGAGTATCCTTCCATACGCTGACTTTTAATAAGACCGCTTTGCTCATAATAACTTAACATCCGTTTGGAAATTCCAAACATTTTTGAAACGGTGCTAACCGTTTGTAATTCCATGCTTGTGCCTCCTTTCTCGGTCTCTTTTGAAGAGTATAAACCATTACATCGTGTATCGGTCAATAGTGAAATAAAATTATTTTTACGCTATTTTTTACTCTTTTGGTAACGCGTATTTGTTTCGCAATAATATAATGCTCCGTTTTTGGCATAAAAAAGCGGAGAACCCTTGTAGGAAATTCTCCGCAAAAAGCACATAATGTACGAGTGTAACGAAAAGCGACTAATCCATAGCGGATAGTCGCTTTTTGATTTTATTCTCAAAAATGAGAAAACCACTTTTTTGTAACAAAACAACTAATTTTTCTTACGCACCGCAAACCAAAGTTCAATGTATCCAAAATCTTCGCCACCGCCGTATAGCTCAAGGTCTAAACTACCTATTTGCTCGTAGTCCGATGTCGGCAGCCATTCGGTAAAGAAGCGTTTGTACAGATTTTCCATTACCGTACCGCAATCATCCCAGTTGAATTTGCCGGACGGGAATATCGCCCATGTGTGCGCAGGGATATCTACGACGGTGTAGCCATCTGTACGGCTGTTTGCACTGCGGAAAGCGCAAAGCATATACGGAAATGAAGCTGCGCCAACGTCTTTGTAGCTGCATACGCCATGCACTTGGCACAAGCCTTTGTTTACAAATGCAGGCAAGTCGCCTGCATCTGCTGCCAGCTTTTCGTATGTGCCGTTTGCGTGGCATTCATCCCATAAGTTGGCAGGTGTGCGCCCGCTGTGGTCGGCATTAAAAACCCCTTCTATGCCAAAAACCTGAAATGCTTCCTTTGTTTCGATACGATAGTCCATTTCTTTCTCTCCTTTGATAGAAATTTGGAAGGAAAGCCTTGGATATGCTTTTAGCATAACGCCGTCTGCACGTGCTTCCGTAGGCGTGACTCCATGCAAAGCGTGAAATGCACGAGCAAAAGACACAGGCGAATCGTAGCCAAATTTCATGGCAAGGTCGATTACTTTAACACTGCTGTTTTGCAACTCAAGTGCTGCCAGCGTCAACCTGCGGCGGCGGATGTATTCCGAAAGCGAAACATCTGCGATGTACGAAAACATTCGGAAAAAATTGTGTGTGGAGCAACAAGCAATCCGTGCCAATGTTTCATGGTCTATCTCTCCGGTGAGATTTTCCTCTACATATGCAAGTGCCGTGTTCATGCGGGTAAGCCAATCCATGCGCTCCCTCCTTCCTTCAAATGGGGGTTGCACCCCCAAACCCCCTCGTTCCGCAGGGAATGAATCCCTGCTACACTCCGCCGCTACTGGCGGCGCAGCACACAACCTTGTGCGCTGTATCAAAGTATAGAGCAAAGCGATTAGTACGTCGCAACTTTTCTTGCCGTAAATTGTATGGCTGGCACGGGCAATTCCCGACGCAGCACTTTATCCCGCACGTCTTCTCCGAGGTAAAAACCCAGATGCGGCGGCTGGTTATACACCGCATTCTGCCAGTTTATCGCCAAGCGATACACCGGGTCATGCATTAGCGTGTAAATTACATATTCTGTGGGGATGTCTGTTGTATAAATGCGCAATGCATTATTGTCGTTTGTCGGCACGATAATTTCCTCTCGCCAATCGCCAAAAATATCGGCAGAAAGCCCGGGGTTCGCCTTTGTACCGTTGTTGGAAACTGTGCCGTCAAGCGTTGCCAACACATCCAATTGCTTGTTTACGTAATCAAACTTTGTAATGCTGAGCGCACCAAAGGCAGGACCGTCCAACAACTCGGAAAGCAAGTCACCATCCCAATAAATTCTAAAGTTAACGGGCGCATTGCCAAACACACCAATGCCGCCGCATTCGTCGGTGATAAGTTTGCCCGTGGAAATGTTATACATGGGCGTTTTTTCACTTGCCCACATTTCAAACCCCGGTAACGGTGTAACGTTTGCTGCCATTCCACGCCCTACGTCACGGCTGTTTGCAGAAAACGCCCAAACAGGTTCGCCGGTTGCAGCTTTAAATAGTGTTACATTGTTTGGTGGCAGGGCTTCTCTTGGACTAAATAGGTAAAAATCGTCGCTGTCCGGCGTCATTACGGACACATGCATTGCATCGCCATGTCCTGAAGCAAGCGTCCCTCTTGTACCATTAGAACTCCAAAGAATGCTGCCGTCTTGGTCTAAAACTATTCCGCCAAAAATAATTTCGTCAAAGCCGTCGCCGTCCACATCTGCAACAGCAAGCTGGTGGTTGCCTTGCGCTTCGCCTGCATCCCATTCGCTTAGCCTAAATTCCCACACTTTTATTATGCGGTCTTGTATCAGTTGATATGCGGCAACAAAATGCGGACCATAATGCCCTCGTACTTCTATTACGGTGGGGTAAGGTTTCGACGGGTCGGTGTGTTTTGGCAGATATGCAACGCAGCCGTTAAAACGGTCGCTACGGTTATTGCAACCGTCACCCCATTTGCCTGCGTTTACTGCATACGGTGCAAAATAGTCAACGGTATCTATGGGCAGCCCGGTGCGCCCATTAAAAATTGTAAAATATTCGGGACCGATTGCCACCCTGCCCAACATGGTATTGTTTCCGTTAAGCCCGCCAATCCAACAGGCAGCAGGGTCGCCTATTACGCATATGGGCGTGTCGGTTAGGTCGCAGATAGTACCGTCGGCTTTTGGGTGGTAAACCCTTGTACCATCGGCAGTTTTTATCGCAAGTTCGGCAAAACCGTCTTCGTTAAGGTCGAAAAAGTTGAAAATACTGTGGTGTGCGCTGGAAACGATATTTATGCCCAGATTAATACGCCATAGCAGTTTGCCTTCCAATGTGTAGGCATCAAAAATAGTTTCGCCGGTGTGGCGAGGTACAAGCCCCGGATCCTGCGCTTGGGACGGATACCACTTTACCAAAATTTCGTAACGCCCATCGCCGTCTATGTCCGCCACGGCAAGGTCGTTGGCGGTATAAGTGATAGGGAAAGCATCGCCGTATTCTGCGCCAAGTGCTACGGCAGGGTTTGGGCGGTCTGCGGGTTTTTGCAATGGAATGTCCATGTAGTTTGTTGCCCACGCCTTTGCAGGCTTAGACTTTTCGCCTGTTTCCGTTACTTCAACTGTATAATCATCACCGGGCTTACCATCCGGGTCTATAAAGTTTTGGGCGGTAATTGCCTTCCCACTAATTTTCTCGCCATTGCGATAAACGTTAAAGGTGAGATTTTTTTTGTATTCTGTGGCAAGCAATCGCCATTTAACCAAAATGCCTGCGCCGCCTGTTACAGGCACGGCAACAACGCCCCTGTCCAGCCATTCCATAGCACGGGGCAGAAATGCCGCAGGTGTTTTGTGTCGGTTTTCTACATGAATTTTGGGGTTAATATCTGCCTCTGTTGTCATGCCTTCAAATGTAAAAACGCCTTGCCTGTGTGGATCGTATACATTTTCCACCATTACACCTTTTTTAACCCACGGCGTTTCTGCTACACGCCAAGCGACGTTCACTGTTTTTATGCTACCGTTTTCTAATTTTAGTTCCAGCGTTGCAGGCAGGTGCAAATCGCTCTCGTCTTTTACCTCGCCGATAAATGCAGTTTTAAACCAACCTTGCAAAAAAGTTTCGTCTGCATCTTTTGGCGCACTGCGTAAAAAACTTGGCGGGATAATTATTTTCTCGTTCATATGAGCCTCCTAGCGTTTTTTGTGAGTATAGCATATAATCTGCATAGGAGAGGACTGATTAGCATGAAAGAAAAATTATTTACAATTGGCAAAAGTATCAAAAATGAAATTTGCGGCATCAGCGATTTCATGTATCACAACCCGGAGCTGGGCAACCTGGAATACAAAGCGGCGGAAAAGCTGGAGCGTTTTTTGGACGCAAACGGCTTCAAAGTAGAACATGCTCCGCTTGGTATAGAAACAGCTTTCCATGCCGTTTACGACAGCGGAAAACCAGGTGCATCGGTCGCATTTCTTTGCGAATATGACGCCCTGCCGGAAATAGGACATGCCTGCGGACACAATATGATTGGCGCAATGAGCGCAGGCGCAGGGGTTATACTTAGTAAAGTGATTGACGAAATTGGCGGGAAAATCCACGTGTTTGGCACGCCGGCGGAAGAAACAAACGGCGGAAAAGTTGCGATGACAGATGCAGGCATGTTTAGCGGCATTACCGCTGCCATGATGATACATCCTTCGAGTGTAACCATGGAAAGCGGAAAATCTTCAGCAATGGAAGCATTGCAATTTGCATACACAGGTTTAACCGCTCATGCCGCAGGCTGCCCGGAAGATGGCATCAATGCGCTTAACGCCGTTATCCAGCTGTTTAACGGCATAGATGCACTACGCCAGCACGTAACTCCGGACGTTAGGATGCACGGCATTATCGCCAAGGGCGGCGTTGCAGCAAATATTGTGCCGGATGAAGGCATTGCACAGTTTTATATTCGTGCTGCAACAAAGGAGACTTTAGCGGGCGTGAAGGAAAAGGTGCTGAAAATTGCAGAAGGTGCAGCGTTGATGACAGGTGCGACCCTAGAAGTTAGCAATTACGAGCTTTCTTACGACGATTTAAAAACAAACGCCCCACTGCTGGAGGCGTATAATAAAAACTTACGGAGCTTGGGCATTGAAGATATTTTGCCGCCGTCAAAAGGTGCGGGATCAAGTGACATTGGTAACGTGAGCAACGTGCTGCCGACAATTCACCCGTACATTGGTATTTCTGACACGCCGATAATAGGGCATACAAGGGAATTTGCGGAGGCGACGATAACGGAACTTGCGCATGAAAGGCTGCTGATTGGTGCGTTAACGTTAGCGTATACAGGGCTTGATGTGTTAATGGAAGAAGTTAAATTATAAAAAATAAGCCATTCCTAAAAAGGAAATGGCTATTTTTTTTACTACTTACAATCATGCACGTCAAAATCTACATGTTCATCTTTAACTTCAACTTCCGTAATAAAGTTAATTGGTATTTCTGCAGAAATTTCCTGCACTATTTCAAACTTGCTTACACTTTGCGGCTTGTCCTGTTTCTTTATAATATGATGGCCACCACATTTTAGTGTAATATTCCCAATTTCTGTATTGGTGCGAACCTCAACCGGAACGGATATTTTTATATCTTCGCATGTCTTTGTGGGACACACAATAAGCTTTTTATTTTTGTCTTGCGCAACTTCTATCGTTCTCACCTCCTTCTTAGTCCAAGCAGGACTTGTACTATAATATATTCAAGAAGGTGAAATGTGTTACTACTTGTAAAACGCCTCAAATGCCCTAAACGCCATGTAAACGTCTATCTTGCTTACAATTTCGTACGGGGCATGCATGCTTAGTACAGGCACTCCGATATCTACGATATCCATGTCATACTGCGCAAGGAATTTGGCAACAGTACCGCCACCGCCTTCATCTACTTTGCCCAGTTCGCCCACTTGCCACTTAACGTCTGCGTTATCCAACATCTGCCGCACAAACGACATATATGCAGCGGAAGCATCCACTGTGCCGCCTTTTCCGCCCGAACCTACATATTTTGCCACACCAACGCCATGGTGAATATGGCAACTGTTGCGCTTTTCGTAAACATCTTTAAACGCAGGGTCATATGCAGCGTTAACATCGGCAGAAAGTGCTTTTGATGCCGCCAACACACGGCGTACTTTTGCACCTGCCATATCGGCAAGCTCTTCCAAAAAGTAGACAAAGAAATTGGACGAAAGCCCCGTATTGCCGTCACTGCCTACTTCTTCTTTGTCTGCCAAAATTGTAACGGTGGTGTATTCCGGCATTTTCACACCAAAATCTGCAAGCACAGAAGTGTATGCGCACACACGGTCGTCATGCCCGTAGGATGCTACAAGCCCACGGTCTAGCCCGATATCACGTGCTTTGTATGCAGGCACAGCCTTGATATCTGCTGTATGGAAGTCTGCTTCTGTTATGCCGTATTTTTCGTGCAACAGTTTTAATACCGCAAGCTTTGTTTTTTCTTTTGAGTCATCTTTGTCAGGCAAGCTGCCTGCAATTAAGTTCATACATTCGCCGGTAAATGCATCTGCCAACGTTTTACTACTTTGCTTTTTGCCCAAGTGCGGTAGTAGGTCTGTGATGTAAAACAGCGGGTCGTTTTCGTCTTCGCCAATGTTTATGCGCACCATTTCGCCATCGGCTTTAAACACCACGCCATGCAGTGCCAGCGGAATGGTTGGCCATTGGTACTTGCGCACACCGCCGTAATAGTGAGTTTTAAAGTACGCAATTTCTGAGTCTTCATATAATGGGTTGGGCTTCAAGTCCAAACGGGGCGAGTCGATGTGCGATGCAATAACACGCAAGCCGTCTTCAAGCGGACGTGTACCCATGGTAGAAAGTATCACTGCCGCACCACGGTTACGCACAAATACTTTGTCGCCGGGGTTGTATCTTTGACCCGGTACAAATTCTGTGTAGCCCTGCGCTTTTGCCATCTCGATGACGGTTTCTACGCAGCAGCCTTCGGTCTTGGAGTTATCCAAGAATTTCTTGTACCCCTCGTTAAACGAGAAGATTGTTTCCATTTCCTGTTCGGAAAGCTTGCTTGCCGCATTTTTGCTTGTGAAAAATAGATTGCTCATAATTTACAAAATCCTTTCCTATGTTGCGGACACAGTCCGTGTTCTTGCAACGCTTTTCTGTGCGCCGCTGTGCCGTAGCCTTTATGTTTATCAAACCCATACATGGGATAATTTTCGTGCAATTCATACATAATTTTGTCACGTTTTACCTTTGCCAAAATACTTGCAGCGGCGATTATATGGCTTTTGGTGTCGCCTTTTGTTATGCAGACGGCATGTTGCTGTAAATTCGGCAGGCGGTTACCATCCACCAAAACAGCTTGCGGCGTGATATGTAGCCCATTAACCGCTTGTTCCATTGCAAGCATAGCCGCCCACAGTATGTTTATCTCTTCTATTTTCTCAACCCCAACAATGCCGTAAGCATACGCAATTGCATTCGCTTTTATTTGCTCGGCAAGTGCTTCCCGCCGTTTTTCGCTGAGTGTTTTGGAGTCGTTTACGCCTTCTACCACAAACCACTGCGGCAGAATGACTGCACAAGTTACGACCGGCCCAGCCAAAGGGCCACGCCCGACTTCGTCCACACCTGCAACGGTTACATATCCTTGCGTCCATAGCGCATCTTCGTAGGTGGTTGGGGCAGTTACCATTGCTTTACGCTTTGCCATACAAAATACCCTTAGCAAAATAAACAACCAGCCCAACGCCGGTAAGCCCTGCAAAAGACAGCTTTATCCAAGGGTCAATGCCCAGCGGTGTAAAATATCCTTCAATGACGCCTGCGATAACCAGCAGCAAAATAATGCCCGGCAAAAGTTTGGCTGTTTCTTTCGCTTGCATTATCAGCGACTGCTTGCGAGTGTATTCCCCGGGCAATAGCAACCCTTTTGCCAGCATTAAACCGCAGCCGCCCGCCAAAAATATTGCCATCAGTTCTATCACGCCATGCGGCAGTACAAGCCCGTACGCTGTAACCATATCTGCCCCCATTTGGTGGAAGAAACCAAACAACGCCCCCACAATAAGCCCGTTGTAAATGAGTATCAAGACCGTGCCAACCCCTGCCAGCAAACCACCGGCGAAAGCATTAAACGACACGGCGATGTTATTGGTCATGATAGATGCCGTTGCCAAAGCATAGTGCCATTCCACCGAACCATCGCCGAAGTCCGGTATTTCGTCGGCAGAAAAACCATCGCCCCAACCCGGGGGCATAAACTCGTGCAAGCGGGTGACGTCGGCCGCAACATAAAAGCCTGCAAACAATATCCCCAATGTAAAAAGAGCCGCCGCAAGCACCCAAAAACGCCAAGTTTCCTGCACGGCTTTAGGGAAAGTATGAGTAAAATACTTCCAAACATCGGAGGTTGTCCGACTTTCCCTGGTATAAAAATTATTATGAGAAGCCCCCACCACCCTGTTTAAATAAGGCACAACATGGCTTGCAGGGAAATGGGTTTGCGCATAGGCAAGATGGTGGCTTGTTAACCTAAAAAGATGGGCAAATTGCTTAATATCAGCCTCGGAAAACTTTGCCACGCCACGCCTGGCGGCACTATTATTAAAAGCCTCCAGGCTTTTCCAAGCATTTTCGTTTTTTGAAATAAATGCAGCTTCGGTCACTGGTATCACTCTGTTCACATATTAGTCATGGACAAAGTGTATCTCAAAAGCAGTTATTTTGCAATCTTTTCTAAGATACTTTGCACCGATTTTCCGCTGGGGCGGTTGTATCTATGCATTCTAAACAGGCAATCCTTATCGCCTTGGCGCACTACGGTAACGCCTTCTTCACAACCGAGGCTGGCAACCATGCCCAGATTTTCAAACACTTGGCGTGAGCCTTCGCCAACTATGCCAAGCGGATATATAAATGTGTTTGGCACGTAACCCAAATGCGCTTGGCAAGCGTCTTGCAGCTTTTTAAGGTCTGTAGTAAGGCGAGCAGCATATGCATCTGCACTTTCGCCTCTTTTCTTGCCACTGCCAAGTTTGCCGTGCATATTGTAGCCATGGCTTTGGATTTCCAGCAATTCAGATTCGTACATTTCTTTTATTTGCGGCCATGTTAGGTTAGGATATTTGCCCTTGGGATTATCCGCGCTGTCGTTTGTGCATCGGTCAGTCGCTTCGCCAATAATGGCAAGCACTGCCTTCATCTCGTGCTTTTGCAACAGCGGAAAAAGATATGTGTAGTCGCTGGAGTTGCCATCATCGAAGGTTAGCACAATTGGCTTTTTGGGTAGTCTTTCGCCACGCTCCACAAAGTTTACAAGGTCTTGCATGTGTACGGTTGTGTAGCCGTTTTCTTTTAAATAGACCAAATCCGCTTCCACTTCCGTAGGGGTTACGCCATATTTGCCAATGTACTTTGGCTTTTCGGTTATCAGATGATACATGATTACCGGCACGTCTACTTCTTTTGTGCGGAAGAAAAATACTTCTGCGCCGTCCGGTTCGGGCAGCGTTGCGGCATTTACTGCAATGGCAGGCAGCAACCCGAAGCAGAATGCGAAGATAAAAACTTTTACAATCCCATTTTTTTTTAGTAGTTTTTTGATATTTTTTTGAAAACGATTGGCTGCCTTGCGCAGCTTTTTTCTCGTGTCGTCAATAAAAAAATTGCCCATGATATATACACCTCAAATTGATACTGTTTCCATTTTTTCAAAAGCTTTCTTATGCGTGAAGTGGCGAACGTTCATGAGCCATAGCAGAAGAAAGGTTTCTGAATGGAAACAGTTTTTGAATACTGTACATAGCATGTGCAATTTTTTTATTTTATATTCGAATGATTAATATCGGCGGTATAGGCTGATTATTTTGCCTAAAATTTGATTTTCTTGCACGGGGTCGGTGCTTGGAGAGAAGTTTTTTCTGACAAAGGCGTTATTGTCAGCAGCAAATTTTGTGCAGGATACGGAGTTTTTTTCGAAAACAAGCACAAAATCGCCTTCCGCATAAGCCTGCTGCGGGTGGATTAACAGCAAATCACCCTCGAAGATGCCTTGATTGGCGGCATTATCGCTTGTGCAGGATATCATAAAACATGTGTTATTTTTAACAAAATCGACGGGGAGTGGGAACGTGTCCTCTATATTTTGTTCCGACAGGATGGGAATGCCGACGTTGATATTGCTGATAATGGGTACGTTAACAAGCTCTCGTGCCTGGGAATAGAAGCCCTCTTCCAAAATTTCTACCGAGCGGTTTTGCGATGGCGAGCGTTTTATGTAGCCTTTGCGTTCGAGGCTTTCTAGGTGCGCATGTACGGTTGATGTGGAGCTAAGATTTACGGCATCACAAATTTCCCGCACAGTGGGCGGGTAACCACGCAGACGGATGGTGGATTTTAGAAAGTTGTAGATGAGAGTTTGCTTGGGGGTTAGGGTGGGCATGGGGTGCTCCTTCAATATAGTATTTTATCTACTACAAATCAACTCGCAATCTCAATATACAATGAAATACTTCACAAACTCAAGAAAAATTTCCCAACAAAAAAAGCCCACCATTTTGGCAGGCTTCCCTCCACCCCTAAAACTCCACTTGCGCAATCAACGCTACACAACTCTCACATACACCCCTGCCATTAATCGTTACCGTTTCCTCTTGCTTGTCACACAGTACACATTTAGGCACATACTTTTCCGAAAGCGTAAGCTTTATTTTTTTGCCTTCCAAGTCAAGAGTTAAAGCAATTTTATCTCCTACACCAAATCCCAACTGCTCACGCACATCTTTTTTTACAGTAATGCAACCAATTTCGTTAATAACCAAGCCTTCGCCTCTGGCGAGTATAAGCGTTTTACTTTCCTCATCAACTATGGCAGATAAGCTTGCTCCTGTCCCCCAGCCTATTTGCTCTCTAAGCATACCGGGTACTAAAATACGCCCTTGCTCGTCCATTGTGCTAACGCATAAATTTTTCATGCAATCGCTCCTTTACATTTTTTGAGTTACATCTTGTTTAGGCAGCATTATAGAAGAAAAACAATTATTTGTCTATATATAGCAAACAAATAACCATAAAAAGAGAATGGGATAATCTTTTATACCCCAAAATAGACTATATAAAGTCGAAAGAGGGTTATCTCGTGGATACGAACGAAGCCGTAAAAAATAGAATAATAGAGTTGTGCAAAGCAAAAAGATGGGCATTAAATGCTCTCGCAAGCTACTCAGGCATACCCTCATCAACTATGGGGAATATAATCAACGGCAAAAGCCAAAACCCCGGCATCGTAACTATCAAAAAAATATGCGACGGACTAGAAATTACCCTTAGTGA
>Ga0131853_10013976_pt1 | contig 14706 bp, 8 predicted proteins | sample TergutLab28metaG_FD_92764 | JGI IMG/M metagenome (GOLD analysis project Ga0131853, IMG submission 92764) | Labiotermes labralis P1 segment gut microbial communities from Petit-Saut dam, French Guiana - Lab288 P1 (version 2) (version 2) | ecosystem: Host-associated > Arthropoda: Insects >... | reverse complement strand
GCTAAAGTCACATTAAAAGCCACATTAAAACCAGTCATAAATTAACTTCGTTGTACTAGTAGGGTATTGTGGCAGCATGCCATGTTGTGTAATGTTATGTTGCGAAGAGTGCCCTGCAGGGCACTCTTCGCAACATAACATTACGCATGCTGCCACAACACCCAAATGGTACAGCGAAATTAACGTGACTTTTTATAGTGTGACTTTAGCAAGGCAAAGAAATACAGCTCCCTGATGATGGTCTTAGGACCGAAACATGTCGGATCGTTTTTAATGTGTAAATTTTATATAAGTGCATTGGTTGGTATAATAATTGAGTGACTTGAGCAGTCAGTTAATGCTGTAAAGGGAAATAATGGCTGTTTGTTCTCAGATCCACACAAAACACATAAATACGCTGTTGGGCAAAACGTAGAGTTGTTGAGTGTTAAACCTGGTGGTACATATAGCAACCACTCGGCGTTAAATTCTGGGATGAGGATAAGCAATAGAAGCAGTAACGTTTTATGGAACGAAATAAAACCGACATGTTTTCTGTCGCTTGACAGTACGGAATTTTAAGAAGCCGTGTGCATTACGTGAGACAAACGAGACAAATTAGAGCTTTTCTGCTTACAGATATAACACGCTTCGTTAACCTGCAGCATGCAAAAGAGAGTTTTATGTTTTGTGTTTTACTTCAGGTTCGCTCTTCGGTTCGTTTGGATTTAAACGGCAGTTGGTAGTGGAGAGTGAACAGTTGAATGGAAAGGAAATTTTTTAGGGATTTGTGCAGTTAGCGGGAATTTCCGGTTGTGAGAACGGATAAAAGTCTTCAAAGACAGAGGGCAAGGGAAAGGGGAGTAGGGATAAATTCACGAAAGATGTAGATTGTCAACATCATAATGTAAAGGAATGAGGGCAATATACAGGATGTTCGAAAATTAAAGATGGGACTTTTGCCAGGCCGTATCTGGAAATAAACGAGAGGTGCCATATGCATTGTTGCACCTTAGATTCTCCCACTCAAACACTTTCATGGACGGCTGTCAGAGGCTCCACACTTTCGAGTTTAGTTTCGTGTGGTCATTAAGAACACTGTTCATGCACCATTTCCTGGAAAATGGATCGGCAGGAAAGGGTCAGTTTAATGGGCCCTTAGGAGCCCAGATTTGACACTTCGTAATTCTTTTTGGAGCTTTTTAAGGAATTGTGCTTACGTGGTAAAAAACAAACACTGAAGTGGGCTGACTTTAAAGGAAGACTCAAAGCAGTCCATGATCGGATATCAAGGGACTTGCTACGGGGTGTGTGGTAAGAAGTGGGAATACCGATAGGGCATACGCAAAGCCGCTAACGGTTGCGGTGCGTGAACTAACGTACGTTAGAAACTGTTTAAGCCAGGGAGCAGAAGAAGTTCTGTAACAAGCAGTGCTGCAGCGCATTAGATGTTGCATAGAACCGTGCAGACGTACCGCTGCCAGAGACTGCTGTAGCGACCTATGTGACATCTCTATGCGAATGGGTTAGTAACATTGCCGGCTGGTGCTGCCACAGGATAAAACCTCCGATCTCAGTTCACAGCTCGGTAGAAACATTGTCGATAGGCGGATTCATTACCGCCGATGTATGTTTCCCGACTTCAAATTTGCACCAGCCCAGAATATTTATGATCACCGTCATGGTACACATTTCGACTTCTGTCCGCTTTTAAGCCAAGGTTAGGGTCAGTACTGCTTAAAATCTGTTTTAAATTGGCCAGTCTTTTGACAGTTTCAGCGAATGGTTTGGAGCAGACTGTCGGGTTCAGAATATCAGTGAATGTTCGTCAGTCGGGATGCTGACAATTAATGGGTAGTCAGTAATAAACATCAGTGGTAATTGTAAGGTGTGGGAGAAGTTTAAATAATTCATCTGGTGTGTATGTACATTAGAAGATGGTAGATCTGAGCTTCATGTGGAAGTTAGTTACAAGAGAACAGCCAGTCCACCCCACGTCACCCCACAGCCCACTGACAGTTAACCTACTTCACCTGATAGGCCAAATAAGTAGCACCGGTGTCTGTAATTGAGTCCTGGGGATTTTAACGGGAAAATTACTGTGGTGGCACCCTCTGGAGGCAGTTCAGGTTCTCGTGTGACCAGGGGACATCTACCCTGTCGAAGTCTCCACTCCCGTGTGAGCTTTAGAGGCGTTATTCTCACCCCGGTCTACGGTGCGGATTATTACGCCAAACACTGTCTAGATACAGACGCAGTACTGGCAGTACCATCCAGACTCGGCCAAGCTACTGCCAGTCCACTGTCACAGTCGTCAGGCAAACCCAAGCTCCGTTCGGCCCAGCTGGACGCTCACATATCACACTGTGCCTATGTTTATTTTGCTCCCCCCACATTCTGGTAGCAACGTCATGTTCCAGCGGCCTGAATGGCTCCCTTATCTTCCCGAGAACCAATCACCGACCACACCAGTTCAATCTGTTTCCCGGCATTCTTGTACTGCTTGACCCTCGAAGAAGGCACCGTTTGGTTGTCGCAAATCGCCCGTAAGACACTACATTCGGCTGTGCGTTAAATGTCAAAAGACGGCATATCTCGTTTACACAGAAACTGTCTTGCTCCTTCAGGGAATTTCCTTAGCTGTTCAGCCAGCCCCTAGCCCGGTCACTCTATCAGCTCACAGCGCACGACTGTGTGTCACCGCAGTTCTGCTACCCTCCCATGTCACATCTTTATGCTGGCGACTGGTCGCACCGTGCTGCTAACTGCCTGGCGGAGATAACACAGTTTTGCTCTTTCGGTGCTGCATTTTTAATACAACTGTCAGACCGCTGAGTAAAGACGGTTGTGACTCTATTTCTTATTTTCTTTTCTGCTTCTCCCACTGGCATTAGTTGCAATGCATAAAGCAAGTCGCATAAAAATACCCTAGAGTTGTGCTTTTTATCTCTCTGTTATGCATAGCCATGAAAGGTGTATTTCTCTTACTTTATACTGCACAGAGTTGCAAGGCGTTTTGAATCGCAATGCAAAAAGGATAGCAGAAAGAAACGTACAAGCTGTCTGTAGTTATTTGAACTTCTGTCAAACTTTTATAGGGCAGTCAGTATGCAGTGATTCATCAGCGTTTAATAAGCAACTTTGAAGTTAAACTGCTGATAATATTAATAAAAGCAAAGGTAAGGACCATGCCATGAAGGCATTCGTGGGGGGAACAGAGGCATAGCTCCACTCATTCGTAACTTCGGTAGTAGCTGGAAGTGGCTGTTCAGCTTCATGACCTTGCCACGTCAGTTCTGGAGAAAGTGCTGCCGGTGTGCAATCGGCAGGAAGCTGGGTGCGCCTTAGAGCCTGTATGGACGTTTCGGAGGAGAGAAAGGTGTTCTGTTCGTGCTGAGTGGTCCATTCCGTAGGAAGCACCTGTGCTGACCGCATTAGCTGGCTCATCATAGTAATGTTACTAACGGCAGTAACTGCATTAACCAGAAGATGTCATAACGTGCCGATGAGGTGCTATAGTGTATTGGAAGTTATCTTAAAATGAATTGCCTTAATTAAAGTAAACCCGACTCCGTTTAGAAACTGTACAGCTTCTCGCGTGCCCTCATTACGCCGCCCTCTCTTCCTCCTCCTTTTTCACCCGTGAGGTTTCATTCCCAAAATATATTGTAGCCTAACATGTTGCAACGCGCATGCTTCAATTTCATGCAGATGTATGGTAATTTGCTAAATATTTGAATCAACAATGAAACAACAGCTAGAATGGTTATGCCGCTCCTACAATAGGATTAAGTCCTACAACATGGACCCTTCTCAGTCCATTAGTGCTCATATCAGCACACAGCGACTGCCAGTACACGCTGCAGCACTGTGTGTTTTGTAGTGCAGGGTATCAGACGAGTGGAAAGGTGTACTCCGTGCTGGAGCACTTATAATTGCATGTACATTGGTTCAGCTATATATCTAATGGATGTATATAGATAAAAAGTTAAAGGTAAAGTGATCCCGTTACAGGCCCGGTGTGGCCCACAGGGTGGGTAGAGGTATGGCTCTACCCTTCCATAACCGCGGCACTGCAAGGGGGTGAGTGGTCAGCAGCACGCCCTGGCCGCACTTTAACCTCGGGAAAGACCCGCTACCCATTTTACAGGAAGCTGGGTGGGCCCCAGGACCGGTCTGGACGGGCGGAAATTCTCGTCCCCCCCCGGGACTCGATCCCGGACCGTTCAGTCCGTAGTCAGTCGCTACACCGACAGAGCTACCCAGCCCATGGATATATATATATAGACAGACAGACAGACGGACGGATGGACGGATAGATAGATTGTTCACAGGTACTGATGTTCCTCGAAGCCAACTTCAATAGCTAACCCCGAACCAAGCGTCATGTTCTTCCTGTCCTCTCTTTACTTCTCGTCTCTGTGTTCCTCTCCTCTCTGCACTGCTTGTCACTGTTCCTCTCCTCTCTGCACTGCTTGTCACTGTTCCCAAACTTCTGATCCTAACATCCATCTACAGCGTCATAAATACACTCGCCCTGTGAGTGTTTGTAAAACAAACTGGCATTTAGCAGCTCCCTGTGCAGCCGTTTCCTCACATCTGCACTTCCGATGTACCCATTTCGAACCTCTTGTTATCAGACGGCACGCTGACAAGCCCTCATTGTTTACTCAATTCCCCAGCCGTGTAGTGCCTCCATATAACCACGGCTGACGGCTCACTAATCCTTTTCTACAGGTGGACTTTAAGTCACCCTACCTCATGCACTGTGCAGGTATCTATAATAATAATAATAATTGTTGTCCTGTAGTTATTAATATGGAATTGCACTGCCGATAAACTGATCAGCAGTACGTAATGCCAGGCTGTAAGTGTGATTAGCTGCTTTCCATATCAGCAAAGTGAAACGCAGTTCATTTCTGGCACTCCGTCTGCACCCACCGACTGCTATAGGAACGCCGCATTTAAAATGGCGCTCCGTGACTGCAGACTTCTGCCGCGGTGTAAATTGGACATTCGCTCTTCTGAGATGTTATGTTACGTGATGCAGAAGGAACGGAGAAACTGATGCTGTGTTTCAGTTCGAAATGTAACTGTGCTGAACAAGTCAGACTGCGTAGGGTCATGACAGAACGGACGGACCGCAGTAAGCCGAATACAAAACACGCATTGCCCCTGCAACTGCTCGTTTAGACTGCACGACGTACATAACTAGTCGGAGGAGTGTGGCTGCTGAAAGGCGCTTGGTTCACAGCTGGTACTGTACAGCAACATACTGCATCGAGGAAGGTCCTTCCTGAGAAGCTGATATTTGAACTCGAAGGTTCATTGCCGTATTCACAACAGCCTGCCGCTTGTTGCTGCCCTGAGACGGATTAATCAGTCCATAACTCTCACTGTGTATCTTTAAGATACAACGTACTATTACTATTATTATTCCGTTTACGCCTAGCCTCGTACCTTAAGGTCTCCCAACAAAACCCATGTGTGCATTTCTCTTCACCGCCATACGTACTACAGGACCCGCCCATCTTTTCCTTCCTGTCATAACGCTAAGAATCTACCATACACAGAACGCTGACAGCGTGACAGTAGATTTTGAGGCTACCGTTCAGTTACCGCCCATTGGCTGACAGGTGTTGGCCGTCAGATTTATCATTAAAATGTGGTTGAGGCATTCTTGAGTGCCCAGTGTCGAAGTCTGGACTCCTTGCAGTTAAGCACCTTTAGTAAACGTCACATCGGTCCGCTGAGACTCGGAATGTGTCATGAAAATTATGCTGGGTTGGGCGAGTAACGATACGGTTTGAGCTGTGCATCACAGTTTGAGCTGTACATCACAGTTTGAGCTGTACATCACAGTTTGAGCTGTGCATCACAATTTGAGCTGTGCACATCGCGCAGTGTTCAAGGAAGAAAAAGAACTGAAAAAGATGTTTCGACCCCAGGATCTGATTCCACATACTGTTTGTGTAATTCAGCTGTATAGGGCTTGCAGTACGAACTGTCACATGTATAGACATTCAGGGTTGGTACTTCGACAGATTTGCATTTCTTAACTGCGTTCTTACGATGAATAAAATATTATGTAAATCGACCAAAACTAAAAGGAATTTGCAAACATCGGATAGACCTTTGCTCTCCACATTCATCGTAACCTTACGTGTCAATTCACTGTTCGTTACAACAATAACTGTATGCTTATTGTTTGTCTTAAATTCACTGCCTTCTAACAAATCAGAAGTCAAACTCTTCCAGTTAGAGTTAAAAAAAGAAGAAGAAGACATAAAGGCCGTTTGATGTCCATCCCCTTCAAAATTAAGCTTATTTTGCAGTCAGTCTCTCTTGTGCCTTGATTTTAAGGTAATTAGCAGCCAGATTGAAGAATCAGGATGCTTCGTGTTGGTTACTTTAGCCATACAGTTAAGTATGCAACAAGTGAAGTATGATTTTCCATTTAGCAACATCCTGCAGTAATGCCTGAGATTACAGGACGTCTGGTACGTGTCCTTGTGTGAGGCAGTGAGTGATTATGGACGTTTAGAGGAAAAATATCCCCTTCAGTATCAGGGGTCAATTGTAGCATTCCATATATTTAAGAAAGATTTAATATTCTTCCGTAGCCTAATCATGACTGTATATCCCTATGTACGGCACGAAGACATGTGGAATGGGTGCAGGTGTGGCTGCACTCATTTTAAGCTCGGAAACAGACGGAGGCGAGTGATCAGCTTAACGCACCGGCCGCTTCATCCCCCAGAAGAAGCCCCATGCCCATTAACTGGGCGACAGCGTAGGGCTTCAGGGCCGATTTAGATGTTTTTGAGAATAGGAAAATCTCTAGCCTCTGCGAAAATCTAAATCCATATCGCGCAACCCGCAGCTTAGTCACTACACTGACTGAGCTGCCTCGACCTCTTGCTAGAGGTAGTGCTTCATATTACGTGACAGCCACTTTAGTTGTCCAGTTGTTCGGGAGCGTTTGTCATTTAAACCACTGCTGCGCAAAAGAAGGTATTTGCCTAGACAACTGGACACACGTCCACATTCTGCCGCTTTACGCCACTGTATCCGGCGGGCTTCCCTGTGGTGCAGTAAGAAGACGAACCGGACGTGACGAAAGACCGAAAATTCCAAAAGCACATCTTATCTAACAACTGTCGCATTCCGTTTGTCTTTCTGCGTGAGTTACAACACCACTTCCCGCGGCCCAGGACTCCTACTCCACAAAATCAAATTTCTTGTATTTCAGCACTAAGGAAGTTTCAGAATGGCGCACTGCAGAGCCGTAGTCGCTGAGTTTCGCTAGAACGCACAGTGCAGCTGGCCACGACCCTGCCGTGTCCAGATTAACACCACGTTGACATGCAGATCCACGGCGCCTCTTGCTGTGGATTCCAAATACATCCGTTCAGCTGTTCGGTTCCTGCATATCGCAGCCCCTGAATAATGCACGAAATTACAGTTTTACTGCTTGTGAAGTTGAAAATTTCTTAACCTTTGTGTCGACAAATTAGGGAGCTGGGATATCTGCCGAAGGGTTCGCACCCCTTTACCTCATATGCCGAATAATATCAACTGAACGTTACAAACCCAGTGCACTGCGCAAGGTAGATAATAAATGAATTCTACCTACTTGGTGCACTAACACTGTCGTTTCCTGCCAGCGTGCACGGCGAATTGAATCAAATCCTCACAGATACGACGATCGGTGTTGCTTTTCGACGCCCATGCAAAAATTCAAGGCATTTTCCCTTTAAGCGTTTTTAATTTGTTGTGTATCGTACACTGTTTTACACAAGATAGCTTCCAGTGAAGCTATATTTCTTGAATCACGTGGGTAGACACAATATTGGCACTGCTGTAACACGAGCCAATTAAAGAAATGGACAGTGATTAATCAGTTAAAGTAATATTAAGTAACTCTGGCGTGGGACTTTAATAACTACTCGTTTAATTTCGGAAACCGCAGGTGTGGACGCAAGAACAATATTAAGGTGAAATGCGGGTAGCTGTGTGGAAGGGGTTATTGTGCCTCAGTGTAATGTCCATTAGCACCTTCCTGTGTGCACAATAATGAATCGTTGTGTTTCCAAAAATTACCGTAATTTTGTAAGTAGCTAAGTGACTTGTCAGCTTATGTAGAAGCTACATGGACTTTGGCAAGTACTTAACAGGGCGCTTCATAATTTGTGCAGTTAAACCGGTAAAGGTAAATTTGTAGCACAGCACCTTAACCCCTGTAAAACCATTACCTGCTGTAAAACAACGGAGAACTGAGATCTATTGATGAGGTGGGGAATTAACAGATGTGATCTCCGGAGAGAAAGCTGTCTGTCTGTGCATTTTATTCAACGCCTTCACTTTCCAAGATTATATAGCTTCAGTGATAAGTGTGTGAGTGTGCAGCAGAGGTGGAATGACGCTGACAGGCAGAAGCCTGTCTCAGTGACACTTTATCTGCTGGAAGTCCATCATCGATTGTACTTTGACAGGGAAAGGCTGCCCGAACACAGTTGCTTGGAACAGAGAGAGCTCTGGGGACAATAGTGGTGAGCCATCTTGCCTCCAGTTAGCATTCACAGTACAAGGACATTTTAAACAGAGACACGCAGTCTGTATCACTTTCAAGATTAGTAACCACAAATATTTTGACACGGTTTTGTCACTTTGTGAATATTGAGTGCAAACACTTAAGTATGGTTTCATTGGTGTACTTAAAAAAAAATCTCCCACAAAATGTTAGATCATGACGGAAATATGTAGGAAATGTAAACAGGTGATCTGCGCAACTTTATGCAGAGAACGATTGTCATGTAATGCATTATATGTATATATGTGGTGAAAAGTGAAACAGTACAAATTGAGGGTGTCTGAGGGCCCAGTACTGACGACAGTGTTTAGAATTAAGAAAGAAGGGAATGACGGAACCAGCAATGTGCAAAGTGCAACTGTCTGCAACTTCGATTATTTCCGTAATATTGCAGGAGGGAGAATGTTCGGTACTTGCAGCTTTGTTAAGACAACTATGGAGTGATTGTGTTTGTGTTTCAAGACAAAAGAGGGAAACCACTACGGGGTCTACGAATGTGTGGGAAGGCAGTGCTGACAGGTAATAGGGTGTGAGGGGAAACAGCGCACTTTTGGTTGGCTCAGTAACATCCAATGTGGAGGCGTTTGTGACTGCAACAGTCAATTTTCAGGCTGCTTAAGAGTGAAACTTTCTTGAGCAGCTGAATAAGTGATGCTGTGCTTTGTGTGGTGAGTCAGTGTGTCATTCCCTAGCTGTGTTCTGTAGACATATACAGTTTTGTTGCATTGCTTGTCTCTGAAGATGAAGACACATGTAACCTTCGAAGCGTCAAGAACCACACGTCCCATGACGCGGCGTCACACCGCTGTGACATTTCACATCTAGCTTCCTACAGTCCGGTCCGTCGCTTCGCACTGGCTCCCGCCATGACCACTAAATACACGCAACCAGAACTGCAGTCACTCCCCCACATATTCCAGTTTCCCCTCAAAATAGTTTAAACCTTTGTTTTTTTTTCAAAATGAGAGGCATATCCATATGTACGGTATCTAGCTCACGTCTACACGCTACACAAGAAGAAACCCCTTTAGATTCGGTATTTGTCGCTGTGCCGGGAAACTGGCTAAGAAGAAGCCAAGAAAAGAAGAGAGACATTAAGGAAATGAACTTCCAAGGGGATTTACGGACAGACAGACAGACAGTCGCTCTTGTGAAATTTCACCTTTTCTTTCGCCGTCACGGAAACTGATTGAACAATGTCCGTTATCCTTCTTATCTCTTCTTGCTCACGTTCATACTTTTCTTGTCTAGTTTCTTTTGTGCGAATCCAGAAATTTCTCCTTTACATTCCTTCCTCTACTCTGTAGCAATTGACGAGCAGACATGAAATATTAGACAACTGGGCCGTCACCTGTCTGCCCCATCTTGGCACGCAACCTGCTCCCTTCCATTCACTTCCCTCTCATGTAACCTGTGAAAAGTTCTCGGAGAATTGAAATGTCGCAGCTTGAGAAACGTATAAATTTCAGTACTCCGGTAGCTTGGAGAGTTCGGGTAAAACTTAAGGAAAATTAAATACTTTCAATTATTCCTATCTTGTGAAAAGACGAAACTGATTGCAATGTTTACTTCGCCAACCCATTTCTGGACCATTAGTAATGCAGAGTTCTGCAAAACTGTGAATTAAAATGCCTGTCTTGTGTTACATAACGCAGCGCACTGTCTACGGGGAGATTGGGTCATAATGGGTACTTCTGTGGCGACGTCATTACGGTGCTGAGGATAGTTATGTTTGTGCGCATGCGCGTAAAATATTTTGTATAACCTGTCACAGCAACGCTGTCATCAATGCAGAATCCAGAACACTGTGCTGACAGAAACTGCACAGTGTCGCGTGTCGGTCAGGCGGGTTCAGATTCATATTTTCAGGCAAGAAGTACTCGTGCAATTACTCGCAGGATTGCGTTGGCAACAGTGGCGTTCAACATGGAGACTTTTGTCAGCAGCTGATGAGACTCAAATGTAAGCAAGAAACAATTGAAATGCCACATTCGGCCCATAACTGTATGTGGTGCTGAAACGTGGACATTTCGGAAAGAAGGTCAGAAATATCTGGAAAGTTTTGAACTGTGGTGCTGGAGAAGGATGGAGCAGATCAGTTGGGCCGATCGTGTGAGAAGTGAAGATGTGTTACAGAGGGTCAAGGAAAAGAGAAATGTCCTGCGTATAGTATAGAGAGGGGACGTTAACTGGATTGGTCACATCGTGCGGAGGAACTGCCTTCTGAAACACGTTAAGGAAAGGTAGAAGGGACGAGAAGACGAGGAAGCAAACGTAAGCAGATATTTGATGACATTAAGGCAAACAGAAGATAGTGACACTTGCTAGAGGAAGCGCTACATTACACTGTGTGGAGAATTCGATTTGGGCGAAGCCATGAAGCTGTCTGAAGACTGTTTGATGATGATGATGATGGTGGTGGTGGTGGTGATGTCAGGCGTAGCAGCAGCAGCTGAATGCATGTGAATAGTTTAACGACATATAGACAGACAGACAGACAGACACACAGCAATTAACGCCTGCGATTGTGGACTTCAGCTAGCTGTCAGTTTTGTATGTGGACAGACAGACGAATTATCGGTTACGCAACGGTTCGCGATTTTAGCGGTCCACAGAAATCTGACGACATGCGTTCAGACCACGGCCAAGCCATTCTATCATGAACATCACAACTACTGCAAGATTTATTAATTACGAGTCCATATTTACAAGCAATTACTGAATCTTCCAGTAGTTGTGATGTTCGTGATAGGAAGACCTGATAATGACTTAGTGTTTAGGTCATAATAGTCGTCGTCTGCTGTAGACTGATACAGCAATGTGCAACAGATGTCTTGCCTGTAGGTCAACCTGACAGAATGTGTTCTGCAGTTCTGATGTTCCGATGTCGCGCTGCTAGATGCCTGAACATCAGAGTCGTGTCATACACGATGCTGGTGTACCCACGTTTTAACCTTGTGCTGTTCTGTGGTGACGTCGTCACGCTGAGTGTTCTTATCATTCAAGTATTACTGTACTGTCCAGCAAACATGATTATGTATTTGGTTGTTATGCGACACTGCAACATGTTCAGGCTGTCCACATCAGGTAGGGCGCCAGTACACAGGAAGAGTAAAAGGAGAGAGGCGTCTCCTTAAAACCAGTTGGTGTGAAACTGTTATGAAGTATCTGACGTTCAGGTGACCGTGCATCGTGATAAATTCTTGTAATGAAGCCAACTAGATGCAATAATTTCTCAAATTTATTTTTGGAATAAAACTCTACATGTTTCGGACAGTTCCTCTGTCCATCATCGGGAGTTTTTCACTGTACACACAGCAATACATACAGGTTTGCTGACAGCAAGCTGTCAGCAAACCTGTATGACATATACCATTGCTGTGTGTACAGCGAAAAACACCTGATGATGGACAGAGGAACTGTCCGAAATATGTAGAGTTTTATTCCAAAAATAAATTTGAGAAATTAGCGCATTTAGTTGGTTTTATTATAAGAATGTTATGAAGTAATTACAATAATAATTATTATTATTCCGAAAACGTAATAATAAGCTTCGTTAAACTAATATATAGGTCGAGTTGCTGGACATTTTAGGTATAATTCAGTGTTTGTTATTATAATGTGCTGCTTGTTTTTTCACTTTGCACTTTATTATTACAGTGTTACATTTCAATATGGAACACTGTATTTTACGTAATGAAACCCAGTAACTCAACCTGTATATCAATTTAACCTCTCCTATTACTGCATTTTCAGAATAATAATTACGATAATTATTGTACAATTACTTTACAAGTGCTGCTGGTAAGGAAAGGCCTCCCCCCTTTCACGCCTTTCGTGTACCAATACCGTGCCTTGTGATGTGGACAGCCGACACTTGTAGCAATATAGAATTAACATCGATATAGTTGTTTTATGTTTTGCTGACCGTGCATCTCAGTATAATCTTCGTAATTAACCAACTTAATGCACACATTCTTGTTATATAATAAGTTTATTATATGCCTCTACATGTTTCGAGCACTGTTGTGCTCATCATCAGGAGGTCAAAATTGTATTATACAGCATCTGGTATCTGGTATACCAGATGCTGTATAATACAATTTTGACATCCTGATGATGGGCACAACAATGCTCGAAACATGTAGAGGCATATAATAAACGTATTATAAAACAAGAATTTGTGCAGTAAGTTGGTTAATTACTAAGATCTATATCGTTGTGTTTATCGGATAGTAAAATAACACTGGCTTGTTCTGTTCGCTGCAGCTATTTGTTTGCGCGGTGTTATTGGTGAATGTAGACGGTTGTGGTCTGTTCTAGCGTTGGCAGCCTTGTTTTGTTCTGCTGCGGAAAGATAATCTGAAAATGGGTCCATCTTCCTTTTGAACTTACTGGGTGTGTCGACAGCACCTCGTTGTTACAAACCCCAGAGCCCAGAAGGTACTCGTACGGCTTACTGATGTTACGGCTTATGTTTAAAAAGGTCTGGGGTATTGGAGGGAGAGAGAGAGAGAGAGTGAGAGAGAGAGAGAGAGAGTGAGTGTGTGTGACTGAAAGAGTGTTAAGGTGGATGTTATGGAAAAAGGGTAAAAGAGTGGGAAATGAGGCTATGGCGTTATAGCGTTTTTGGTCATGCGGGTTCCTGGTCGATCAGCGGTTGGCAACCTTATCACCGCGTACCGCGGTTACGTTGTGTCTGTGTCATTTAATGGCGCCGTCATTGGCTAAGGTCATTTAGTGTCCGTGATGGGTAAATGCAGATTATGGAGCGTTGGTGGATTGGTGGTGACAAGGGGATGAACGTGTCCTTGAGCACGCAGAAAACCACACGGAATATTTTGGGGTTGAACCCGGTCCTTCACCTTGAGAATCCGATGGCTAGCTGTCGGAACGAAAACATTTTTCGAGGGCAACAGATAAAGATCAGTAGCGTCCTAGTTCCAAGGTTGATGTAATTTAATGTCTTTTACAGAATATTTTATTTGCTTTAATATTATTGGCGATTCTTTTTTTTGGGGGGGGGGTCCTTTACGCTTAGCTGTCGTAGGTCTATGCATATATGACGAGGCTGTACTTACATTATTTTCAGCCACGGAACAGTTTTGACTTTCTCACAACAGTAAAGAACTGTCTTCACGGAACAGACATTCTCAAGAAGGTAGCAGCAGACATTTCGGGGAAATGATGGACTTTTGGGATGTCTGTGTATTTGTTGTATTAGGTTGAATGAGAGGAACTGCTGTCGTATAGAGAGATGTGGGAGAAATGTCAGAAAGTGGAGCAAACAATTACCAGTAATTTTACTTCTAAAGCAGGCCTGTTTGTGCAGTCCGTCACCAACTTCTGGTGACGGATTGCATATCTCTGGGAAGAAACGACATCCATAAGTGGCTGGCAGCGTGTTGGGTGTCCAGAAACATTAATATAGACGAGAAAGGACTCATTGCTCACCGGAATTAAGTAAAATATTTTCCATGTGCAAGAGAAAAGCGTTTTTAATTATTAAGCAGACGAATTGAAAGTTTTACGGCAGCAAACTTTTGTTTAAGGAAAATATGTTAGTGCAGTTCTGTGAGTAGCTGTAAATCGTGCGTTTGGTTGTACGGAATTGAACATTCATAAAAAATTTTATAACTTGTAGAAAGCCAAAATACTTACCTACTCCATGGTGCAGAGTCCTTCTTGAGAAGCTAACTGGTTTGCAGCTAGTCAAGAATTTCCCCACATTACACGGAACCCGAAGGTTCATTACCGCACTCACAAGCGTCCGCCACCTATCTCTATCCTGGGCCAGCTCAATCCAGTCCATATACCCACATCCCACCTCCCGGAGATCCAGCCTAATATTATCCACCTATCTACGCCTAGGCCTCCCCAGTGGTCTCTTTCCCTCCGGCTTCCCCACCAAGACCCTATACACCCCCCTCTCCTCACCCAAACGCGCCACATGCCCAGCCCATCTCATTCTTCTCGATTTTATCACCGCACAATATTGGGTGAGGAGTACAAATCATTTAGCTCCTCGTTATGCAATCTCCTCCATTCCCCCGTTACCTCGTCCCTCCTACGTCCAAATACTCTCCTCAACACCATGTTCTCAAACACCCTCAGCTTCCTTTCCCCCCGCAATG
>Ga0131853_10013975_pt1 | contig 14707 bp, 8 predicted proteins | sample TergutLab28metaG_FD_92764 | JGI IMG/M metagenome (GOLD analysis project Ga0131853, IMG submission 92764) | Labiotermes labralis P1 segment gut microbial communities from Petit-Saut dam, French Guiana - Lab288 P1 (version 2) (version 2) | ecosystem: Host-associated > Arthropoda: Insects >... | reverse complement strand
CATAAAACTTGAATTTTCTCGACAGATGTTCCCAGAATCTTCAGATATAAAATTTCGTGAAAATTCCTTCAGTGGGAGCCGATTTGTTCCACGCGGGCGGACGGACGGACGACAAGGACGATGAAGCTGTAGTCGCTTTTCGCGATTTTGCGAACTTGTCCGGAAATTGCCAGGTGAGTAAGATTACTGATAATGAATGCTTTATCAGCCGGTTTCACAAATCCCTCTTCTCTCTCTCTGTATATAATCATGGATGCAGATCGATATATATATATATATATATATATATATATATACAGAGAGAAAGAGAGAGAAGAATGATATATATATATATATATCGATCTGCATCCATGTGTGCATATATATATATATATATGCCTATGTATGTATGCATATATGTATACACACACACACACACACGCACAAATAGGCTTAAATACTAAGTGTTGGCAATAATTTTATTGTGTTTAAAATTCCTGTATTTTTGTAACTAAAAAAAAGCCTCAAGAGTCAGCGTTTATTTATAACTTTATCCTTAGTTTCCACCTTACTTTAAACAGTTGACGTGATGGGCACAGTTCTGAGTCAACAGAACGCATTAGTGATGCCTACCGTGTCTCTAAAATGCGAGTGGTATATCTGGCTACAAGAGAGCTTTGGAGCGCCTTCGCTAGGAGCTACCACAAACCACTTCCCCCGACCCCCTTGTTGTTTCAATCCCATAGTAATTACTTCCTTAAAGAAAGCAGAGGGCACAGAATTATTCTGAAGGATTCAAATTGGAAACGGTTTGTGTGGTTCGGAGAGCACGGCTGTGGCAAGGAAGGGCAACTGTGAGAATGACGGCAACCTGAATGTTGTAGCGTGGGGGCAAGAGGATGGTTGTAACTGGACGAGACAATTGAATGCAAATTACTCCTACCCCACCACCCCTCTTTCGTTGCTTTAACCTTACGCAAAGTTTCAACCACGATGAGACTTGGCTACATAATGAGAAGCTTGAAGGGCTCAGAAGGGTGTGCAGGGTTAAGCTGCGATACCCTGCGGAAGTACTCTTCCGGTGTACTGTATGTTAGTTCAGTCGTGTATTGTAAGATGGCTTAGAGACGCTTCGGCTTTCGGGGCCTGGCTGATGTTTACTGGACCGTGCATCATTGTGATAACTGAAGAATAAAAAACCAACTAGACGCCACTTATTATTTTATTGTACTTCTTATAGGCTCAACATGTTTCGGGCACTACTATGCCCATCATCAGGAGCTCGCGACTATAATGTTGTTTACCACATTGGCCGTTTAGTTCTTGGTTTTCTGTAGGTTGGAGGTTAGGTGCGGTTAGGCTGGAGGCTGCAGCCCGGACACTACTAAATTGTGTATGTATATGTATGTATATATATATATATGCATATGTATATGTATGTATGTATATATATGTGCATATGTATATGTATATATATATATATATATATCGGTCTGCATATATTATATATGCATATGTATATGTGTATGTATATATATATATATATATATATATATTGTTTCTAAAATGGTTAGGAAGTATCATTTTTGCTCTTTTTATCGGCCGCCATGCTAGTCCACAGTTTCTCTTGTTTCCGAACACTGGAGAAAGCCTGTTGACTTAGAGGTATTAAAATTTGCTCCTAAGTGGATGTAGCAACACATTTGTTTCCGCTTTCCAATACATCGATCAGGTACGCATCTATGCGTTGTATTTTCTGGTTTGTAATTAGTGAACAAAAATAAACGTCTGGTTCACAGCTTCATGGATATTTCGTGAAGTTTGCAAGTATTGAGTTTCGTTTCTTGGCTTCAAATTGCAGGCTACTGTGTGGTCTCTTATTTCGATCGTACATTATCGATGGAGGCAAATGACTGGGAAAGGATCGACTGTTTCGTTTTTGCGGTACCTGGGGCAGGTGTTGTCAACAGCCTGAGCGCCTATAATACCTTGCAGCGTGAAGTTAGATGCCAGTCCTTATTTGATCACGTTTGAAGAAGCTTGCCCCCCAGACAGTATGATCTGAACCAGAGGCTGCAACTACAGTTTTATGTACTCCTGATGATGGGCGCGATGGACGCCCGAAACATGTAGAATAATTTAGCAGTAAATAAATATCTGCATACAGTTGCATCTTGTTGGATTTGTTCAATCCAGAATTACGATGCACGAAGCTACAAATATAAAATTCAGACGCTAGTGTTTGTAATTCATTAGCGTGTTAAAAGCCTCAGGATGTTAATTAACAACAACAACAACGACGACAACAACGACAACCTATACATTCAATTTATTTGTGGGTGCTACATTTGCCTAAAGTAAAGGCCTCCATTGCTTAGCATCTCATATATGAAAGAAAAAAAAGAGGGCAGCGTAAAATTTATTTGCGGTGTGTGTTTTCCTCGAGTTCATTTCGTTACGTGCAAGTCTGGAAAGCAATCGCCACGCCAGAAATATTCCATACCGAAGAGTGAATTGACAGTAGACAAGGTTGTATTCGAATTTAAATGCAGTCAACGCATATGCCCTAGAAATACTGTAACTTTATTTGAAATTGGTGAATAATGACGGCTGCTTTGTTGGAAGGACAAAGTAACTTCTCGGTTGTACCTTGGCTTCAATTCGAGGAGTTTTCCCGAAAATCCACACCTAGTCCTTTCTGCGCATAGGATTCAAACGGCGTCTCTTTGCCATTCATCAACAATGAAGGACATTTGACTTGATGAACGAAGTACCTTCTCGGCTGTATCTCGACTTGTATTAAAGGGATTTTGTTTAAACTAAACAAATAGCAGTCATTTTGCCTTCGTTACGTACGGTGTAAGTTTCGTTGCAATCGCTGCAAGATGAAAGGCACTTTATTTGGAGAACAAGTTACCTTGTCGGCTGTCCCTCTACTCCCATTTGAGGGATTTTCCCGAAAACCCACACCTAGCCCTTTCTTTGTATGGGATTCAAAAACGTAAGTTCTTTCGCGACCAATTAATTATAAAGGGCACATTACTTGGAGAAAGGAATAACTTCTCGGCTCTTTTACAACTTCCGTTAAGGAGACCTTCCTGAAACGTTCTCCAAATAGCAGTCACCGTGCATGCCGTACAAGCGTAGTATGTTTGGTTCTAATCGGACATTAATGAAGGCCACTTTACGTGAAGAACGCACTACCTTCCCCTGTCTGTTTCGTTAGAGGGATTTTTTCCTTACACTCCAGACAAAGGAGTAGCCGCGCTTGATCTTCAGACAATGTAACTTTCTTATCTATCGGGCAATAATGAAGGGCACTTTACTTGCAGAACAAAGTATCTTCTCGATAGTTTCTCGGCTTCCATACACTGGATTTTCCTGAAAATCCATATCTGTCACTGCTCCTACCATGCCCTACAAAAGCTGAAAAGTTTCGTTCACATCGATCAAAAATGAAGGGAACTTGAATAACAAAATACTTTTTGGGCTGTATCTCGGCTTGCATTAGAGCGATCTTCCTGGAAATCCACACTTCGCACTTCCCCGATATAACGTACAAATTGCATGTAGTTCCGATCGATCAATAATGAAGGGCACTCTGTTAGGAGAACAAGGTTCCCCCTCTCTGCTGTATCTGGGCTTACATTCGAGGGATTTTCTTGCAATTCCACAAGTGGCACTCTTCACCCTTGCCCTGCAAACTCTGTAAGTTTGGTTCCTCTCATGAATGAAGGGCACTTTCCGTGGAAGACGGAGTCGGCTGTACCTCGGCTTTAATTAGAGGCATTGTCCAGAAAATCTACACATAGCCCTCTCCCCGCATAGGGGTTAGTTTGTTTGCGTTCCATCAATAATGAAGGTCACTTTACATGGAGAATCATGTATCTTATCGGCTGTATCGCGACTTCTATTCGAGGGATTTTCCTGCAATTCCTGTAACCATGCTGGTTTGGTCCCGACTGGCCAATAATGAAAGTCACTTTGCTTGGAAAACAGTGAGATCTGTTGAAGAAGAGCACCGCGCAGAGGAGGAGATTACTATCGAGATTGCGGCAAATCAAATGGCTGAGATGTGACTCGCTGAACAGCGGTTCCAAACTGCAGCTGTATCTTGGAGAACAACAGTTCTGTATCTTAATTCTAACAATGAGAGGAGAAAGAGACACTTACCTTGTGAGATACGCACTGGAAATTGTTCGGAGAGGATCAGAATTTCTACAGAAACCGTGGGCAGCGTGGACAGAAGGTTTTTCAACGCCCACCCACTACCACAAAAACTTTGCTTCTGATCGCTGCCCCTGCGATATCTATTCATGTCCCACCAATCCAGACCCATCTTGATGTCAACGAGAGATCTTCTTCTTGTCGTTTTAAGCAGGCAGGTTCCAGAAGGACGCTCCACAAACTTTCTCCATGAACTTCCTCACCACTCAACCCCGTCCCACCTGCCTACTTACCTTACCGTACTGCACTTCGGTAACACGCTCAGTAATGTATAGCAGTAAAATAACATAAATCTAGCAACCTTGTGATTGCATAGCAGTGTCTGTTTATATTCTTTAATTCAAACACATTTACATATTTCTAACAAAGCTGCAGGTATTTTGGCCTAACTACGGTATAAGTTACGCGAGTTTACAAAACTCTCAAAGCTCTTCTATAAAGGAATGCAGTCTTTCTTTCTTAAAATAGGTTCGTTTTCATACAGAAACAAAACAACTTTCTTTTACTGTTTTCATTATTGACATTTGATGAAGTGCTGCATATTGTAAAATATAACATGGAGTTATAAGAAGTGTTTTAGTTGATGGTGTATATAATAATATCCTTACTGCACAGAGTTTTTGTACGCACGCATGTGTGTGTGTGTGTGTGTGCGTACGTGTGTGTCTGTGTGTATGTGTGCGTATGTGTATTTATTTAGATGTATGTACGTGTGAGTGTTTCTTCGAGTGATCCAGTTTGAGGTCTATGACAGCCCGAATAAAATTCAAGTTGAAAATTCCGTTGTTTAAACCAATTTAAACCAAAACAGTTGTGTAAAAACTCTAAAAGTATGTAATAAAGAGTGACTGGCTGCGAACAGAAAAGAATGCCGTTTGCTTGTGGGAATGTAATTGCGGCCCTTAAAGCAACAAGAGAAAACATAAACCGGTCTTTGACACTAGTGACTTGTGTAAATTAGTAAGTTCCTCGTCAGGTTTACGATAAATCATTCGCCTAATTCTGTAGTTTTAATGCCAAATATTTTTCTAAGCGCTTTATTTCTGGAAAAAGCCTCAAACTAGCTTTGTGGAAGTCGTGACTAAAAAAGAAGATGGACCAGCAAGTAGTTCAAATATCAGAAAAGGAATGATATTACATCGTCTTTAAGAGTGCAGAACGGCCCCCTGGACCCATCAAGTCCCCTATAAGACAGCTACATTGGGTTCTATCCTGGAAGATAAAGTGGTAAAGACGTGAAGCTAAGAAACCTAATCCCATCCATAACCAGGGATAAAATTTTGTGTTCAGATATCTCGCCCCCCCCCCCCATTTCCCCCATATTTTATTTAGGGCGTCATAAATTTATTACGAAAATACGCATTTGACGTTCAGGTGACCGTGCATCGTGATAAATTCTTATAATACACGTAAAACCAACTAGATGCACTAAGTTCTCAAATTTGAGAAATTAATGCACCTAGTTGGTTTTATTATAAGAATAACTGCATTATTGTCTATGTTTTTTCATCAAGTATCGGAACATAATTATATGAACAGTCACAGTAACAGGGGATCCAGGTACCTCAAACACGGAAATTTTGTAATGGAAATCAGATTAACACTGCGTAACCCAGAGTCTTGGTTAATACAGTTGAATCCCCTGGAAGCAAATGGCACCCTGTAATATAACCTAGCCCAAGGTATGCTGCGGCACTTATCAATGCATTCGCACAGCTACCTGACAGTTCCAAATGTCACAGCTTGATGCTAAACAACCAATTAAACCATATACAATCCAGAACTATCAGTGTGTCCCTCACAGCTATTAGGATACAAAGCCAAGCGCTTGAGATGTACGGCCGAAGGCGGTCAATGACACAGTATAAACCCTCTCCACTATCCCACTATTCAAAGGCAGCCTTATCGTCTAAAGGGACATCAGTACTAAATAATTACACACAGAAGCGGAGCCAATTAAAGGAGATCTGCATTTTCTGTAGCCACAGTTCCTTTGGTGGCGCTGCGGCCCCTACATGGGCTGTGGCCGGAATGGGTCAGTCCTGTGCCAGCTTCATAATGGTAACCTTGACGAAGGCATCTTAGGCAATAGTCGAAACACCCATTCAAGGGCGTAGGTATGACGGTAGTTGTCGAACAGGTGAGATTATTTGTCCCTAGACGGTTAGTGGAAAAAATAATAATAAGCGTCGCCTTATCGTAAGACAGAAATCAGGACCTGTGATCGAGATAAAGATGGCGCGCACTTCTTAACGCTTTGCCAAGAGCAGCGAAGTTGAATTCTGCAGTATGAAAGAACTGATACAGAAATGTTAGGCGAGATTATAACGCACAGTATTGATCAGCAAAATGGTATTGTTCCACCAGAGGTTTGGAAACTGTGGTTCTGGAAGGGTACAAAGTATGTGTGTAAATCTGTGTGTGTGTGTGTGTATGTATGTGTGTATGTGTATTTATGTATGTATGTGTGTGTATGAATGTATGTATGTGTGTGTACGTATGTATGTATGTGTGTGTATGTATGTAAGTATGTGTGTAAAAAAGGTCAAGGTAAAGTGATCCCGTTATAGGCCCGGTGTGGCCCAGAGTATGGGTAGAGGTATAGCTCTACTCTTACATGACCGCGGCACTAGAAGGGGGTGAGTGGTCAGCAGCACGCCCCGGCCGCACTTTGCCCCCGGGAAAGATCTGGTACCCATTGTGCAAGAGGCTGGGTGGGCCCCAGGGCCGGTCTGGACGGGCAGAAAATCTCGTCCCCACCGAGATTCGATCCCGGACCTTCCAGCCCGTAGTCAGGCGCTATACCGACTGAGCTACCCGGCCCAAGTATGTATGTATCTACACATACACATATACATACATACATACACACACACATGTTCACACCGTTCAAGATTAGATGACGTTAGTTCGCCAAGTTCGCGAAGGAATAGAACGGTTGAACAGGGAGGAGCGATGAGGCAGTAGGCAAATTGGATACTCTGCTCTTCAATAAAAGGATGACGAAAATCACGCACGCACATCGCAATGCGGAAGACGCCTTTACTGCTAAATGTTTGCTGCGTCACGACTTTATACTGTGATATGCAGCATGATGTAAAATCTCTCAAATTAACAAAAAGTTATACTTACTTACTGGATTACTTACATTTTAATACTAACAAAATTATTACAACCATAATCATCGAGACGTCAGTGTGTTCTTCCCTCTACACATGACTGTGCGAAATAGTACTTAATTACATATTTACTGTACACACACACAAACAAACATGTATAAAAAAAATATAGTAGAAAACTAAAGTAAGAAATTCTGACGTTTTGGCTGACCGTGCATCTCAGTATATTTATCTCAGTAATTAACCAACTTGATGCACAAAATTTTTGTTTCACAATAAGTTTATTTCATGCCTCTACATGTTTCGAGCACATGTGCTCATCATGAGGAGGTCAAAATTGTATTATACAGCCTCTGGTATCATCACACCCTGCACAGGTTGAGAGAGAAATGTGCACGGGACGGCCACCTATAGGTGTGATGATAACGGATGCTGTAAAATACAATTTTGACCTCCTGATGATGAGCACATAGTGCTCGAAACATGTAGAGGCATGAAATAAACTTATTATAAAAAAAAATTTGTGCATCAAGTTGGTTAATTACTAAGAGAAACGCACGTAACAAAGTTGCTAGTTATGTCACATCGAGACACAGCTCTGACTGTACACTGATAAACACAATCAAATGGAAAGGGACGTTACCTTGAAGAATTTTAAATACTTCCTCTTACAAAATATGGGTTACGCATTTTTCATCTACAAACTTGTTGTTGGTACAATCAATGCGAGGCATTTTACGATAAACTGCTCACCGCTTTACGATGCAAAACTACGTGGTACTCAGGCTCTGATCGGTGAGTTTATCGTTGGTATGTACACGAGTAATTTAAGAAATCTCATTGAATCTTGCGATGCCACGACTGGGTAGAATTTGATGTACTTATATTAAGAATCAGTGTGAAAGAAATTGGGGCAAAACTTCATACATGATTTGTAATCACGAAGAGATATTCCTTTTCCTCTTCTTCTTCTTCTTCTTCTTCTTCTTCTTCTTCTTCAGAAAATGATTAATTTAGCTGTCTGGATATCTCTCTTGATAAACTTACTATGAAACATCTCAGATTTGGTACATCCAAAGTTCTTTCACAAGAACGAGTAAGCCAGACTCTCTTTTCCCAAGTGCGGTAGTGTTGCATAAAAGTGTCAACAGATAGCATTTAAACGAGAAAAATATCCAGAATTCAAGAGTTTAAAAATATCACACTCTCAAAATGCTGATAAGGTGACAATCCAACATTCATCGAGCTGAAAAATGAAATTTATTAAAATGTGTTCGCATGCAATTCTGTCTTCGTATTTCAAATTTTATTTCACTTTTCATGATGTGATATGCATATTTTTTTAAAAAAACACAGTTACTTGAGTGAACTTGGAGTCATCCACACAGTACTAATCAAGCGGTCTTTTCAAATAGACAAGTTTGAAGTAAAAATTCTCCTACTTACTATTATACAAAATGTACATAAAAATATTGTTGTGGGAGAACACATGCTACACAAACCTCGGGGTATGTGGTATATTTGGCCAATAAAATAACCCACATTTTGAACCACAATCTGTTACTACCTTAGAAAAAAACAACTACTACTCAAGGATTCATTGAAAAATCTGTACTTCCATATATTACATTTTACGGTAACGCGAACATTACCGGAGAGTTTTATAATATACTTATTGTCTTATGTGTTAATAAATAGAAAAAAGAAATGTGAGTCATTCTTTACTTTGTACGAAAATTCGGCAGTATTCAAACCATAGCTCTTCCATAATAACAACAGTTTAGATATTAATAACACCCATATATGTACAAGAAATATTTTTATGTCCACTTCCGTGGCACATTTTTAATTTATTGCAGAAATATTAAGTGAGGTTCTGAAACTGGCAAAGTTAGTTTTTATGAAAATTCAACTCTGGAATTTCAGTTAATAACATCCGTAAAATCATTATTATTTATTATATCATTTAAGCAACATGCTTAATTAATTTAGAATTTAACACGTAGCCCAGAAATAGTGATGTTAACTCAGCGGAATATAATTTTCACATTCGTACCGTGCATCTTGATATTATCAAAGCTTTATTTATTCACCAACTGATTCACTAATGAGATGTCTTAAGAAACAATATTAAAATTTACATTAAAACAGCTCCGACATATTTCGGTGTTACAGTTACACCATCATCAGGGAACGCATTAATTTGTACTTACTACAGTTACTGTCGTTAAAATAGTCCATTAAAATACATCGGTGTGTGGTTAATAGGGTGGTGGTGTGGCTGCATTTATGGGCCGGGATTTTATATGTTAAAGATCAAAGATGGAAAATAAAGGGATTCTGTTACAGGAACTGGTTAGATTGAGTACAATTTTTGTGGTATTTACAACCTGTAATTAGTGCTACCACCATTGAAACGTTGGTCGTTATAATGAAATAGTTCGACACGTTTGCTCTACAAATTCCATTCGCTTTAGATTTAAATTAAATATTTACAGTAACATATTTACACTTACTTAACAGAAAACATTTAATTATCCCATTCCGAATGCTTTTTATTCTTTTTCAAACTTATTATAAGTTAATTTAAAACTTCTGAACAATTATGGAAACTCCGATTGCTTTGAACTCGCCATCTTGTATTTTAAACTCGCCATCTTGTATTTTAAACTCGCCATCTTGTATTTTAAACACGCCATCTTGTATTTTAAACTCGCCAGCTGACCGCTGATCTTCCGGCAGACATTCTTCTACTGAATCGTTATATTGTAGCAACCATCTTGTGAGATTACATATTCAACAAATAGTTCAAATTTGACGAAAAACGAGGACAAAATCTGTCTTCTGCCTGTCCAGAAAATGGTTTTCTTCATTCAGGGACAAACTTCAGCTCCTGACATCCACAGACTTTAAAGTTCTGAGAACAAATGATTGTCTTCCAATTGATATAAATGACTTGCCAGTAATTAGACAGATGTGTAGAGATGTTAACTATTGAAAGGATTGTTAATGACATTTTAATGCAGATAAGGTACAAATAATTGGCCGTCAGAATGTATGTAAATTGACATGGAAGTTACGGCATTACAAAAAACATTAAATGTAAATTATAACATATTTTGGGATAGAAGTAAAAATAGTTAAGTTAAGTTAAACCTTAACTTACTGCATCTATTTCTCGGCGTAAGGCACATTGCTATCTCAGCTAAACACACATTATCACATATTTCTGTTGGCATTTCTGATAGAAAAACTTTCGTGTTTTATTTGCCGTATATTAATGATATTTACTAATTGTAAACATTTCATAAAAAGCCCTTTTCCTGACCAACAACTGGCAAACTTTGAGTGATAATATGAAATAATCTGTTATCAAGAACAATGCAAACAAAACAAAACGCAACACGCAGAGTCTGTGAAATTAATATATGCAGGTACATATTTATGGTAACAAATTATTTACAGTTACGAAGAAGACAAAACGACAGACAAACAAAAATTTGACGATGATTGAATACTGCTTTGTTCGGTGAAATGCTGATGACGAGAAAGGCTCATGGTAAATGAGATTAACACTTTGCGTAATAGTTGAAGAATAAAAGACCAACTTGATGTAACTTGCTATTTTATTTCACTTCTTATGTGCTCAACATGTTTCGGACATTAGTATATCCATCATCAGGATTTTGCGACTATTCTGTTGAATTACCACATTGGTCGTATTGTTCTTGGTTCGATGTGTGTTGGAGAACATAACGACCAATGTGGTAATTCAGCAGCGTAGTCGCAAGCTCCTGATGATGGATATATTAATGTCCGAAACATGTTGAGCACATAAGAAGTGAAATAAAATAGCAAGTGACATGAAGTTGGTGTTTTATTCTTCAACTATCACAATGATTTACGGTCCAATAAACATAAGATTCACTTTGCGTACTCTCAAATTTGAGGTTCTCACAGCGGTGGGTGTGAAAATTACTGTATTCTGATACGTGACGCCGTGTGCTTTTGACTGGTTAATGTCAAATTTTAGGAGGAAGGTGCAGCCCGTTACTGTAGGGTAAAAGATTACGCTGAAAATTGGTGGGAAAATTAATCTGAACAGATCCAATATGCAAAATTACGGCACGCCACATCCCACACAGCGGCATTAGTACAGTTCATAAATAGTCTACTATTAGCATAATCACTTCCGGAATAGTGAATGGTCACACAATTACGAAGCATCGAAAAATTAATTTTTGTGAACACACGTTTACAATTTTGATGAATCTGAGAGGGCTGCATGTGCACTCTGTGTACTCAAAAAGATAATATCTTTCATTTGTGAGAAACTAATTGTTGTGTTCTGCACATGAGCACAATTTCACAGTTCAACAGACCGCACACGGCCCTATCAGCGTATCAGTTTGCCGGTCACTTGGATAGAGAAATTTGTGACATGGCCTTCAATTGGTACTTCTATGTTACAGAAAGGAAAGTTTCCAGACAAATTAGTTTCTGTTCAGACTTTCATTTTTTTCTAATATTACATTTAAATCCTAGTCACGAAAGGTTAATGACACAAATTTAATAAAAAAAATTACAGATTTGTGTTTTCAGCAAAATGTTACATAATATCGTTCCCACAAAGAGAAAAAGTTATTTACCCTCCATTACGTTACAAAGGATTAAACAAGACTGTTAAAGTATTATTTTAACTTATTTTAACTGTCTTTAGCTTTACGTTTCACGTCTTTGTACTATTTATTTCAAGCCCCACGTAATCCCTGAAGTTTCGTTTTTGGACAAGTATGATGATAAAATGTGTCTTAACATTTGCAAAATTATCCGAAAGTAACAAATTTTCTGTGACGTAAAGAATAAATCGCTTCAAAAATTCTCTGACTACATAACAGTAAGAAGTTCACTAATAACAATTTTATGTAACTCTGATGAAATTGCTTATGTTAGACATGACATAAACACATATGTCAAAAAAAAAAAAACACAACCGTCCGGTACAGTGCAGCTTGTACCTCCAATCTCTGAAAATTGTACAGCAGCCTTACAGTCACAAAAAGGAAACCGACGCGAAACACGATCGCTCTCATCCGTATATTCAGTGTGTGAACTCTGTAAAACGAAACTTTTCAAAACAACAGACGATTAACCTTTTGACGCCTAATGTCAACTATAGTGGTTGTACCGCACCGCTAACCTCTAAAGTTTCATTTTATATATTTATTCAACAAATATTAGTACCGAATATTCTAAAAAATGGTATATACTGTCCGTTTTTTCTCTTAAAAATGCAGTTTGTTTCATAAATCTAACGTATTTGGTTCCTGCATTATTCACATTTTATGTACAGGATGTGCTAAAATTAAAAAAATAATTCCGGCGCCAAAAGGTTAAATGAAAATACCAATGCCCCCTTGGAACAATTCCTCTTACGTGTATTTAGTAAACAAGGTCCTTCATCACCTCACTACTGTATTCTGCTCGTAGACTTTGATGTATTTTGGACACAAACAGCCCTTACACTCTTACTCATTCAAACAGTAAACACTAACTTGGACTCAGAGTTACATTCAAGAACGATTCATGCTCTTTAAAAAGGTCTCAAATACCATTGCTGCCGTCACATTATCTTTCACAATTCTTATTTCTTTCACCTACAGGACAAATATATTTACATTAAAAGGGATCTGAGAATGCTGTCGGGTCAAATTGGCCTAATTATCACTATCCTTAGTCTTTGAGAGGAAGGACTGGTTGTACTGTGCGTACCATCCTTTAGGTACGCCAGATATTTTATTCGCAGTTTGAGTTGATACTGAAGGATTGAACGCACCTGTCCCACTACTTTTCTTAGCACGTTTGACTGTACCAGTATTGGAGCTCGTATCTTCGGCTGCCAGAAGACCGCGTGCAGTGTCCGTCGATTTCTTTTCTGGTATTTTATGTGGTGGAGTAGCTGCTGCAATATCTGGCTTCGGAATTATTTCTGCGGCTTTGTGCCCTTGAGGTTGTGTTGGTAAAGTTGGAGCATTCTGTGTCCGCGGTCCTTGCTCATTCCTTGAAGAGGTCTGTCTAGTTAGTGACGACGCAGTAGAGCTGGTCCCAGTTTGGTGAAGAGAGGTTGTGGTCAGTGGATAATCTTCCCCCGTGTTAGGAATAACCCTTGGTATCCGGTGCTTAGCTTTATTCGGATGTGTTACTGTGGGATTGCGTGTTACAGGGGAAACAGTAGTAGGCTTAATTATAACTCTTGGTTCTGGTCTTTGATGGTGGGCTGGGGAGGATTCGAACACTGTACTTTTTAATTTCAAAGATTCCTGTGTGGTCTCTAATGGTGTTATTGGCGTTGTATTATTTGGCTTCCTTCCCAGTGTAGACGATATCCTTGGCGGAGGAGGTGGTGGTATCCTACCAGCTTGAGTCTGTGTATGAATGTCTTTTTGGTTAGTTCCTGTTGGAGTGCTTGGCTGAGAATATGGTCCAGCGTCCTTATTCTGTGCAAGGATGCCGACAAGGAGATGCGATGGAGGTGGCAGAGAATGTCGTTTTGCAGCAACTGCCTTAGCAGGAGTCAAATCCCGGTCAGCACCGTTAGTTTGGTTCTGATGTTGTAGCCATACGTCTGGTCCAGGAGGCAAATCTGGTAACACTTTGGGAAAATTTCTTCTCTGAATATTCTTGAGTGGATCTGCAGTTGATACTTTTCCATCGACATTAAGATTGCTGTCCCTAGATGTCACATTGATGTCCTTCAGGCTGTCTGTAGCAGGTGATGCTGTGATTCCGGCGTCTTTATTGGGCGCGTTAGGTTTAAATTTTACGTGAGTGCCAGACGTCGGAAAAGTTTTCATTTGTTTCACTGGCAATCTCTCTGCGTAGATCTGTGAAGAAGACCCTCCTTTCGTATCTACTGCTATGTCATAAATATGGGGAATGAGACCTTGTGAATGACTTGTTTGAGGAGTACTTTGTGGCATGAAACTAGTTATCTGGGGCACAGGATCTGATTTTGAATGTTGATGGACAATGCTAAGACCATTATTCTGCTTCTTCAGAATTGGTGGATAGATCTGAAAGTTGATACTCGTAGAACTTCTCCTGAGTACTGTATCTCTTTGCGGTGAGTGTGAAGGAACTGGTGATAGGGATGAGCTGACTAAACTCTCTCTGCAGGTTTCGGATCTCTTAAGCACAGGCTTAATTTTCTCCGCAGATATTGAGATACTCCTATCTCCACCCAGCTCTTCCATAGATTTGCTCATCTTTTCTATTGGTATTTGTTTCAAAACACTTGGACCTCGCCCGGCTGGAGTGGCGTCGACAGCCACGGACACTTTCTTAACCCTTGCCCTCCGCAGTGTTGTTGTTGTTGTTGTTGT
>Ga0131853_10013974_pt1 | contig 14707 bp, 15 predicted proteins | sample TergutLab28metaG_FD_92764 | JGI IMG/M metagenome (GOLD analysis project Ga0131853, IMG submission 92764) | Labiotermes labralis P1 segment gut microbial communities from Petit-Saut dam, French Guiana - Lab288 P1 (version 2) (version 2) | ecosystem: Host-associated > Arthropoda: Insects >... | reverse complement strand
AAACCACACCATACATTCACTGAAAATCTCTTTTGGAACTTGGTTACACTTGTTTCATGTGGATTATCATGGGACCACGTATGCGAATTTCGTGAATTATTTATACTGTCCCGGGTAAAAGACACCTCATCGGTGAACAAAATGACGCTTAACAGTTGGGGATGTGCTGTTATCCAGTGGGACAAATCCATATGTTGAGCAGGGTCCCCTGGTTCCAGATGTTATACTCTGTGATCATGATATGGATGTAAATCTTCCTCATGTAGAGTTTGCCACACCTGCATACGTGACACGCCGATGCGAGAGGCAATTTTACGAGTGGACAGTCGTGGACTTCTCTGAACCATCTCAAGAATGTTTTCTCGTGTGTTAATCAATGGTACCACCTCCCTATCAGACTGCACAGCAACACTTGGAAGACAAACAGTCTCACGCGTTGTCTGGTGAATACGAGAAAATACACCCCTAGATGGAATCCTGCGGTTGGGAAAAAGTCTTCAGTATTTGTCAACAGCAACACGTGCATTCCCATCAGAAAATCCGTACACAAAATGCATGTCACAATATTCCACGTGGGAAAACACAAAAGGCATTTTTACAACTCCTCACAATTAACTGTAACAGTGACAACTTTTGATACTAAGTGCAGCGTGAATGGGCTTGACCTGGCTGTAGGCTAAAGGACGGACATGCGCAGTGTGCGGTTAACACATCACGCGACACAGGTACAGTATGTGGAACCGCAAGAAGACCACACTTTTCTATCGCTATTATCTCCATAAACGTTCAACTTCGGATATAGGTGTTTTGGGTTATATAGGTATACTTTAACTTTAGGAACATTCTCCCGAAGTCTGGCACATTCCCCCCAGGACACCCTGTGTATGTATGTATGTATATATATATATATATATATATATATATATATATATTTATTTATTTATTTGTAGTACTGTTTTTAGTCGTGAAGTAAAACAGATTGAACATGCCACATATTTACAAGTTTTGAACACACTATCAGTTTGGAAGCTGGTTGTATGAATGTCTAGCTATAATGTTCCCTCCTACTCCTTCATGAGCAATACATCACCTTTACAGGTGCAGCCAAATACTTTGAGCAGTGGTACCATCTGAGCAGATGTGTAAGACATGTGTAATGTCTGAAGAGTAAACATTTGTGTGCGTACAGGTGTTGTGGCCAGCTTGCAATGTGCGGGACCTTGTGCTGTGGAGTGAGGTATACCTCGGTGTAGTGGAGACTAACCACCCACTGTCCCCCAGTACTGGTGCCTCAATGCAACAGGGTTCAGGTGCTGCCGTTCTGAATGGAGACTGTACTGCAGCACACCACAGTGGTCCTGTCTCCTCCTCTGCTCCAGTTGGCAAGACTCGCTCATATGATGACTTGCTGGCCGCAGCTGAGCATGCCACTCAGATGCACCGGCGTTCCAGTGATCCCAGCATTGCTTTAGACACGTATGTATTTGTCATGTCTGATCTTCATGCAGCAGAATAACATAACTTTGCAGTATGTGTCATAGGTTATTTGAGGTGTGTACGGTGTAATGTTGTTTCACTTGCAGCAAATTTGATGGTCTCAGCTTGGCCGTGCACGACGTTAAGGAATCGGTGGAAGTATCGCCAAACCACCACATTCACCCAGTGGAACCATCTCCTGTGGTCAGAAGTTCACAGCATGTAGGAGCTTTCTCATCAGTTCTCAGCTACCAGGGTTCATCTGATGAGGGTATTTGTGATCTACAACTTGGTGATGATTCAGAGGATGATGACAATGAGGATACAACAACTGAATCCAGATCAGAGATGACAGTATGTGCTGCTGTGATGTCATCTGCAAACGTGTCATCCGTGCCTCAGTCTGTGGACAGTTCGACTGACACATTGGTGGCAGGCGATGGAAGTGCATGCAGTGGAACTGTGAAGGCACTGGAGGGTATCGTGTCAGCTCACGAACTGAACAGTGGTGTGCAGTCTGTCTTGAATGCTAGTCGGGTTGTAGGGAGCCCAACCATAGAGTACCCAGGTGGTGATGCGTGTAGGGTTTGTGCTAGTAGCCGACGGTTCCTGGCGGACAATGTAAGTCGTGCTGATGGCAGTGCTAGTAGCTCAACTAGTGGCAAAACATCTCGATACTCCACACCACCCTTGTATTGCCGCACGCCCAGTTCAGGCTATCCCACTACGCCCTGTGATGAAAGGGTGCCACGGCACCACTCATCTGGTGGTTCCAGTTACCGCCCAGATGACCTTGATGGATTGGCACCACTGCACAATGACGTTCAGTTGCGTCTCCAGCAGATCATCACAGAACACAAGGTGAATACTTCTGCACATGTTACTTGTATTGCACTGTGTAGAAGTACAGCACAATATTGCATTCATTTCATGACCTCAGTTTTATAGCCCTGGGTTAGCCTTTAAACTGCCAGTTGGTATTTGAATTTCAGCACAAAGGTTATGAGAGCATGATTATTATATAAGCAGAAAAAGATAACATTATGAAATCAGTGGCATTTTGTGTGAAATAAAAAGAGACATTATGCAGAATGCCTTGTAAGTCCAGTCAGTTTCCTTGTTGCCTATATATATATATAAAACAAATTTCTAGGGTCCCCCCCCCCGCTCATGTATGCAAACACAAGTCATTTTTAGGTTGGCAGAGATATGAAATAAGTGTGAGGGAAGGTATTTGTGAATTCAGAAGTTTTATGCAGGCTATGGCTGGAAATGTTTACTAATGTTCTCTCCAGTACATCATGCAGGCTTGCATTCCAACACAAGCACTGTGAAGTGTGAGCTGCACAATGTATGTAATGGCTCTTAATGTGCACAGTGACATGGCATGTGGTGAACATATTTGAACCTCTCAAACAGAAAAGTTTGATGCTGCTTCCATCAGTTCATACTTGGAGAAATGTGAAGAGTTAACAGTACTGACAACTTGCAGCCAATGTGTATTAGAGATTACAGCAAATGCTGGAAATGCTTTCAGAAGCCTTGCACACATTTTTGCCAACCTTATAAAAGGTGTACATTCAAATATTTGTCTTGGAAAATTGAGTAAATATTCATTCAATTCTCTGTTATGTAATGGTTTGATCTCTTATCTTCTTGTTATGTGGCTTCACATAAATATGTAGCAAGGACTGAGGTTAGAGGAGTGTGCTACTATGAGTCACTACTGGAAATTCAGGCTCCAAACACTTCCCCAGTGCACCCATGTAACACTTTTATTTGAAATGTATCTGGTTTGGTATTCATTCAACAAAATACTGTAATCCCTCATATATACATGGTCAATCAAGACTGCATTAATGAAGAGATGAAGACCATATTGAACTCACAATGCCTGCTGCTGCTCAGTACAGAATCTTTTTTCTTTCAATCTTTAATAGAAAAGTAGTGTGATTAAAATATATGGAACTATAATTTTGAATGTGGTTTTGTATGGGTTTGAGACTTGGTCTTTCAAATTGAAGGAGGACAACAGGCCAAGAATGTTCAGTATCAGGGTGCTGAGGAAGATATTTAGGCCTAAGAGGAATGAGGTGACGGCAGAATGAAGGAAATTACATAATGAGGAGCTGTATGACCTGAACTCCACACCACATATTAGGGTGATCAAGCAAGAATGAAGTAGGTGGGGCATGTGGCACATATTGGAGAGAGGAGAGGTGCATGTAGGGTTTTGGTGGGTGCACCTGAGGTAAGGAGACCATTTGGAATACATAGGAAGAGATGGGAGGATAATATTACAGTGGATCTTCAAGATACAATACTGGGGGTTGTGGACTGGATTGGCCTAGGATAGGACATGTATGGCGGGTTCTTGCGAAAACTGCGATGAACCTCTGGGCAATTTTATGATTAGTTTAGGAACTGCTGGCTAATGCAGAAGGAATTTGTCTACATGGCATAACAATCATTTTATGCATGATCTTGCACTTAAATTTACTTTCAGATCAGTTGCTTTGGTGTTGCTACTGTTCTCCATTGCACCAACAGGTTAAAATCATATTTTTGTTATTGTGCTGTTATTGTATTCCTTTGTACATGTCATGGTATTTGCACTGTTTTTATGGTACTGTTTTTTGATCTGTGTTTAGTAAAAGCACATGCAGCATAGGCTTTGGTGAGTGTGAGCACAGTTGTGTAGACCTTTTGTGCTCCATTGTACAACAGCCATGGTTTGTCCTACTGTGGGAGCTTTCAGGAATGTAACGTCCATGGTTGGTGAGGGATATGGTATATCTGGGCTTCTGTAGACTTGATAACCTTTGCAGTGGGATCCCCATCACCTAGGACTTGAGATGGTGTCAATGGGTGAGGGTGAGTAGTTCCAAAGTTCTGAAGGACTGTGGTGCCTTCATCTTCAGGGTCTAGCAGTACAATTAATTGTTCTTGACTTCTTGACCCTGTAGATCTGTGGTTCACAAGCAGGATGCATGCACCCCTTGTGTGTATGTATGTGTGTGCGCGCACAAGTAATTGACATATTTCATCATAGACTGATGTCTGACCCCTTGAAATGATTTTTATGCACAAAATCATATGCTGTTACAACACGAGCATTTTCCATCTTAAAGCATATTTAATCAGTGAGGGATTATCTGACTTAATGAAAATGTTCCATCAGATTTGGTGAAGTTTTCATTTTGAATTTATATGTACATTATCATATTAATTAGTTCAAATATTTTTAAGGGATGCAAGACCATATTTTTTTAAATAAGATGGGTGCAAGCTCCTGGAAAGGTTGGAAATTATTGCTGTAAATGAAGGCACTATGATCCTTCGAAACATTACGAAACTCTCACCCACTGCCACAGCATCACATCCCAGAAGCCTTTCCTTGCAAAGCACCACCACTGCGAGAACCTCACAATTTGCAACCTTTGCAGTAGATTTGTGTGCAAAATAAATGATCATGAAGCAAAGTAGCAAACACTGCGGCTGGAAGATATTTACACCTTTCATCTTGTGTTTTAAGATACTATTTATTGACTTTAATATTTTGGGGTGGTTGTACAATAGTGGGGGGGGGGGGGGGTTAAGGCCCCCTTGTTTGTGTTTTTTATTTGGTTTGCAGTGGGGTTGTAAAATGGGGGGGGGGGGGGGGTTAAAGGCCCCTTGTTTGTGTTGTTTATTAGGCTGTCAGTGTGCTTGACAAACTGAAGGGGGGTGGTTTGTATTTATGCAGCACTGTTACTGCGTGTTGCAGGCCAAAGAGGATGCTTTGCAGCAGGAGCTACACACGACAAGAATAGCACTACTTCACCAGGTGTGCCACCATTGCAGCCACACCAATGCTGAGAGACCAGACGATGTTGTAAGTGATATTGCTGCAAATAGACTGTACTCTTTAAGCCTTTTTATCATGTAACACATGTCATATTATATTTCTAAGGCTGGATTGCCTGATGCCCGACTTAATATAAAAACTTGCCAGCAATAAGCTTTCGGACCCCAGCCCATACTACTGTGTAATTAATTTAACCCTTTAAATGCCAAGTTAAATCCCATCTGTCATCTGCTGGTATTATTAGGAGCTCACCATATTTTCCATGTTAATGGGTTAAGGGTTAATGATAAATTTGTTGTTGCTTGCTGTTCATTTGTTAGTTTGCATGAGGTAGAGAGCAACAGGTAGTATACTCATTTTTATTGTGGGCTGACATGCCCACTTGTCACTCATGTTGCTTTGAACTGTACAAAAGGGATCCCTGCCGGAGTCGGTGTGCAGTGGGGAGCAGCCCTCGGCTGGAGAGTCTCTCCATTCTGATGTGTCATGGGAAGCTGTGGAGGAACGTGAGGCGGGCCCAACACTGTGGATGCCAGACCACGCCGTGAACCGCTGCATGGGCTGTGACACTGAGTTCTGGCTTGGCAGGCGAAAGCATCACTGCAGGTAATGATGCAGCATTGATTGTAGAGAGTTTCCTGAAGCATGCAATGAAAGGGATGTGTAAGGGTGCATTTTTGGCTTACTCTCAGCTGCTGTGCTGGCATTTGTCAGGAGGCAATGGTAATTACCACTGTCCTAACCAAGATTTGAATTGGGTAAATTCTGAATTTGTCAGTAGTGTTATATCTTCAACAAAATTAGTTGTTATACCACAAAAAAAATGATTGTGTGACATTGTGTGCAGACTGTGTTGTAAGGTAATGAACGCTTTATATCTGTTCACTACATTATGACAGCTCAGGGAGGTGGCTAGGTGCTATGGGCTGCAAGGCCTGAGGTTCACTTACTGGTAGGCAAAAGAGATCTTCCTGTTTTCTAAAACATCCAGACCAACTCTGTGGCCACCCAGCCTCGTGTGCAGTGGGTACCAGTGTTCTTTCCTCGGAGTTCAGTGGCCGGTGCATGTGAAATTGACCAGTCATCTCCATCTAGGGGCAAGGTTAAGGAGTTGAGCTATACATCTGCTTCCCCTGTATGCCTTATGGTTTGAACAGGGACAACTTTACTTTTTACTGTACCTTATCAAAGCCCAGAATTTCAATATACCACCTGTAATGATGGAGTGTGTGGATATTTAATATCATTACCTAATAAAACCCTAACAAAAATGATTTGAACTCTACTAGCTACTACTTAGATGCTGTTTACCCACAGTTAATGCTTTGATAGTGTACATTTTCCAGGAATATATGTAAATAGGAAGTGTCCAACTGCATGTGTGGTTGTAAAGTGACCCCAATTTTTGAGGTGATGAATTAGGAAAATATTCTGGTCTTATATTCAGGTATTCACCTGAAATTCTTGTGGTTTTTCTGTTTATGTTTAATTACACAGTAAGTGCTCTCAAAACTGTCATACTTCTGATAGTGTATAATTTCATGTTCCCGGAACCTGTAAAACTTGTGACCATAACGTGTAATTGCAGGCATATCATGCGTTTAAGTTCTCCCAACTTTTTACACACACACTGCAGTAACCATCTTCATTGTGAATGGGTCAGAAAAAGGGTATGCCCAGTATGTGGCTGTCAAATTGTCAACATTTTTTATGGTGGTGCATTCACTGGGAAGGGGTCCTGTATATAAGAATAACGGTTTCTAAAGAAAACAGATGAGACCAGACATGTTGGATCTGTCATGTTTGATGTTGTGCTAGTGTTCATTAAAGTGGTTTCCTTGGTGATTGGGAAACGAATGTGGGTGTTTGCTATGGCTGTTGTTTTGTCAAATTTGATGCCTTGTTTGGCCTCTGCAGAGTATTCATTTGTCACAGATATTTGTATTTCTGTCTTTGAAGTGTTTAAACACGGTGTTGGAGATACGATATCTGTCTTGGTGGTAAACACATTGCCATAGGCGTACGTGGTATTTTAAATGAATTTTTTTTGTTTGGCTTGACTTTCCTCGATTGTTCTGAGCTGGACTGCAAATTATTGCCTCAGTAGTCTGTATGTATAGTCTGTTGTTCCCTGAACATAAGTGATGTAATGAATCTTCTGGTTTCACTTATGCACCTGTCTATTAACATCCATTCTTCTCTACTGGCCTTGGTGATGCTGGTTATGTGATGGGTTTAATCACAGTGTCAGACAACAAAGTTTATGCATTGTAGTCTGAAGACCTGTCTGGAACCTCTTATGTTCTCTTACATAGGAGCATGTAGGTGGCAACTGCTTGGCATACTGGAACTTCAAGACATACAATTGTATATGGTCACAAAAATGCAAAGGCAAGAATTTCCAAAATGAGTTTCTATGTTGCCTACTTTGGTAGAAGGAGCTGCTGTTTTGAGTTTCAGAATCCAGACTCCTCTATTAGAACAGCAGTGGACCATGCTTTGTCAAGCTTCTTGAATACGAACAATTAAAATGTTCGGAAATTTAGTTTAGAGTTCAATTATATTTTTGGTCTTTAACATTTTTTGATAAAAAACCATTTAACTTTTAAATAAATTAAATATCAGAACTGTGCTTTTCTGGGTTATTACATAGCAAGTAGCGGCAAATTCTTACCGATGTTTCGGGACAACCTATAGGTCCCCTCCTGTGGGTTCAAGGATCACACAAATTAAATCTCATATTATGTTTTCAGGCAGTAAGGATTTTAGGGTGATGGTTGTGAATGTTTTGTGATCCAGGAACTGTGGAAAAATCTTCTGTGCTGACTGCTCAGAGAACACTGTGCCACTGCCAAATGAGCAACTTTATGACCCAGTTCGTGTCTGCACCAACTGTTTCTCGTTGTTACACAATGCCTCATCTCTACTCAAACGTCAGCATGTTAATGGAACAGGAAATACCAACGGCTTTGTGATGGATATGGATCCACTGAATCCCTTGCCACTGATAGGTGGAAGTATGGACAGTTGCAAGCAGCAGGGAACTGACGTCAGGTGTCCAAAACCTGTTGTCACTGCTGCTTCTACTTGAATCAGTTTGCAGTGCTGACTTTTGTTGGCATCTGTCTTGGTAAGGTGCAAGTGAGAACTCTTTATTTTGTGTTTGTGGTTTTTTAATGCGATGTTGTGGCACCGCATTCTGAGTTTGTTTGATGACACTTGGCAACATCCAGCCAGAAGACAATTGCCTTTTTGTGTTTAAATAATGAGTTATATGACAGTTCCTGTGATACTGTAGGCAGTGTTACCACCTTCCACTGCTCCCTTCCCTAGCATCCCTACAGGTCACAGTGTGGGAATAGAACTTGTGCATTGTAGCAGACATAAAATAACACACATAAAACATGTTTAAAATGCTTGCTAGTCATTATGTAATTAATATTTTGTAAACTGGCAATAGGTCTATAATTTTGGCTCCCTGTTTCCCACTCTGTGGCCCTTGCATTGCAGTGACTGGGCTTCTCATTTAGTTTCTATCATTGAACGTTCAGAATTCCCATATGATATTTGATGCAGTCTGTAGATTTATTGCTGACTTCCTACTGTGCGTGAGGCGGTCATGTTGAGAAGCCCTGAGAATGGGGAGCAGCCTCATGAAGATGCTGTGTATATTATTATGAACCAACAGAAGTGTCTTCTGTGTGCAGCTTGGTGTTACACAAGTTGCAACCTTTTTTAAGACTTCTCAGGAGTTGAAAATATCCAACTATCCCTGTCACATGAATCTGTATAATATGTAGCAAATAAAACAGGCTCAATCATTGAGTGTGTTTCATTCACACCAATATGAACCCCGATAAAGCAAAGAAACTCCTTTGTCACAAACATGTTTATTTCCAACTAACTGCACAGTAGTTAGTTTTTCCTCTTACATGTTTGAGCTACAGAAACAGCTGTCTTCAGGGAGCTACAGTATTTGGGAAAATATACCGCATATTGTGCAACGGTCATAATGGTGAAACATACATGTTGTATCATTCCACAATTAGACAACAGTAAGTATTTTTGAAGTCATATTAAAAATTAATATAATACCAGTACTGTATTGAAAGTATATAAAATGTATCCATGCATCATGTAAAGGGAATTTTCTGTTCAGTTTTTGTGATTGAGTGAATATTCAAGATTCAGATGCTCAGTGCATTTTCCATGAATTAATTTACCATTTTGTGACCGACTGTTGTATGACACACTGCATAAAGGTAAAGCAATCCCTGTACGGGCCTGGCTATGAAGGTGGTTAAGTTTTTTCAACCCTACACACTGGCTGTCTTTACCCCACAGGAAATATTCCTGGTACTCATTTCTGTTAGAGGCTGAGTCAACCCCAGGGCCACGGTGTGGCCAGAAGGATTATGTCAATAAAAATTCCAAAGACACCATTGGGATCTTGTAAATAAAGCCAACTTGGTGCACAATTTTTCTGGTATATACCAGTCATCCATACAGAGTGAAAAGTACGAAGTGTCACATAGATATTTCTCCTGATAATGGGCACAGTCGTCCCAATCATGCAGGGAAAAGAAACGTACTAAGAAAAATTGCGCACCAAGTTGGCGTTATTTACAAGATTATAAAGGGATGCACAGTCAACAAAACATAAAATACACCATTGGGAACTGAACCCCCGATCTTCTGACTTGTAGTGCAGTGCCTCTATCAACTGCATTACTGCATGTGCTCTGTAACACCCCACATATGTCCTCAAATGCTGTAGGAACCTGAAGATGGCTACGTTTCTGTAGCTGAAACATATAGCAGTAAAAACTGAATATTGTGCAATTAGTTGGAAATAAATTTGTACACAAAAAACAATTATGTGGAGAATGTAAATCATATTAAAATTCTTTGTCACAGTAAGAAACAGTACATTGTCTTGTACACCCAGCATTTAGCCCATCCACGACCTTACGCAAAACTAGATTTAAGCATTGTCTAGTGGGATTTGACACCATATATGCAGCATGTTATCACATATTTGGAGTAAACTGCTGCTTGCATCTACGAGCTTTTCCAACCATACGTTTACATAGTGTCACCTTGTGCAGGCGGCAAATTGTTAGATCCCAAACAACTACAGCATTATCTGTATACTGAGTGCACAATATATCTGGTGTATTCATGCCTTTCATTGCTACATGTTGGCCTACTTGACACCATTGTTGGTAAGGTTCAAATATGTCTTCAAGGGTTTGTAAAGTATTGATCACAATGGAACATTTAAAACTGTTAATATTTTGAAGTGAGTTCGAACGCGTGATTAGTATTCATGAGCTTCCATGACTTATATAACATTACAAATGTCCCACGGAACTTCGTATGTATACATGTGCGTGATTATATCCGCATCCATGGCAAGAACGTTTTTTGTCATTTTGCAGTTTTGATAGAACGAGGAAATGGTTATAGCCTGGCAGATGTCACGGTTGGGCAAATCTATTCAATCTGCACAAGGCGCTTGCAATGCCACAATCGAAAACTTTACATTACAGCCTCGCCATTTGCAGTCGTGATATCACGGATCATCTAGTATACGTGAAATGGCGCATCGGTATCCGACTATGCAATGCCAACTTCACCCTACCGAATTGATCACCAAAAAACCCGTGTCCACGAAACAAAACTTACAATTATTCATATTGCCGCCTTCTCGATTATAATAACTTTTCTTTGATCACCAGCTCAATTCATTGTCCCAAAAATGAATCCCACAGTTATCATGCTTATTGTGGTCATAGGGAATTCATGAAATACTGTCATGAATGGTTGAGGATTTAGCTTTCTCAGGGTCACCGCATACACATTTATGTCTGCATGTCATGACAAAATAATCGACGTAGTGTGAGATGTAAAGTACATTGTAACATAAACTTTCCCGCCATATTCAGAACTCGTTTCGTTATGTTGGTATGAGGGTGAATTTCGACTTCATCTTGTGCGTGGGAACTGGACGCCGGGATAGAGCGGAAATTGCACCTGGCTCCATTTTGTCCTTCCATTGATAGTTGTGCGTGGGTCGTTTTTGAAGAATTATTTTTTAAAAGTGGACAAATCGGAAAATAAAAGCGATATGTCGTATGGACGAAACGAATGTAGAATTTATGTTGGCAATCTGCCTCCGGATATTAGAACGAAAGACATTCAAGACCTGTTTTACAAATTTGGGAAAGTCACGTTCGTAGACTTGAAGAACAGGAGAGGGCCGCCTTTTGCCTTTGTGGAGTTTGAGGATCCAAGGTAACGAATTAACTTTTATTTTCACGAAGCATGTTTATTACATCAGTAAAATGTATCTATTTAATTTCGTGGAATTTTTGAGAATTTTAAAATGCGTTCTGTACATTTGAAATGTTTCACATGCCGGCTGGTAGAAAGTATGTGGTTAGATGGTGGTTATATTGGTAAAGGAAGTGATTTTGGCTGCTTGTATAATGCGTAATGCCTTACTGGCCCACTTTCCCCAAAACAGTAATTGTAGGTCGGGGGTTTGAAGACTTCATGTGTAGTATATAAATGCAGTATTTAAGTCGCTGTTGCCGTCTCATAGTACGAAGTCGATATATTTCGTTAGAGTGAATGTATTCTTGTCATTTTTATCATGTGTGTGGTAGACTGTGATATTCAGGGTATGTGTCTATAGCTCAAATATAATTCATGGCTTAATTCTGAACAGACCATGAGAATGTTAGTATTATGTTTGTTTGCTTGTTTGTGCGCTGGTGAAGAGTACCAGAAAACCCTTCGATCACTGAGGCGGGAGAGACACCCTGCTCACATCAATATGAACCTAAGAAAAATGGACCTTTAATAGCCTTAATAAAGCAAAAGTCTATACACATCACAGTCTGTCACAAGTACCACCCAGGTAAATCATTGAATAGCTACCATGAAATGAGGATGTGCATAATGTTTCTCTTGACTGTAATCCCAAGCTCCTGCTTCTGTATTATGTTCAAGTCTTGTGTCAAAATGAGATACATATTGACACAGTGTGTGTGAATGTGAGAGACCTGTGTGAAAAGTGGTTGTGTAAGAAAAGGGGATTCTGGCATAAATTTCAGAATGTGAGATTTGAGGTTCTCATAGTGATGTCTCTGAAGATTCTAGTTTTCTGGGATGTTATGCTTTGTCAGCTCATTAATAGTTGATGACATTTTGGATGTACCTTGATGCCTCAAAATACGGATTACCATATAGCAATCTTCAGTCTTCACATTTCAGAGTGCTGCAGTTCCTGGGTCCTGATTGGATAAAATAAAATCAATTTGGTATTCCGGTTGTCCAATGAAAGAACATTTTATGAAACCTGCAATTATTTAACATTCTTAAAACTATCAAGACTGTGTAGAAGGCTCGAATATAAAGTATACAGTCATTTTATGCGATACTTATTTGTTACTGCATCCTGTTGGCTCATTTTTTGTATTAACAAAGCCCACTCAGCCGACTGCCCACATGTGCTGTCTGGTAACAGCAGGAAGTGATGGGCAGTTGTCTGACAAAACACATGCCCTCCACAGAACTCATGAAGTCCATGATAGATGTTGGGTGATTTGTTGGAGTACTGTGATAGGTTGGCTAAGGCAACCAGGTCTAATCTACGTAACATAAATTGGTGTATCTGGTACCTGTCATGCACATCAGGATGCTTGTGGTACTGTGGCACAACCATACTTTGGCAAGTAGAAGTACCTGCTGGAAACATAGTTACAGTAATGTTTACTTGGCTGTTATGAGTGTCTGGCTCTACAGTTTTTAAAAGCTTTTATTTGTTATTTATGTCCTGTGCATGACACCATCTTATCAGAAAGATGTGTACTATTTTGTTGCTTCATGTAATTTGGTAAGCCCTCAGTTTCTCAGTGGCACACGCACAGGTGAATTGCTTTTCAGGAATCTTTCCTGTTTTAGCATCTAATGACCTGGGTTAGTACAGTCTCTGTTGAACCTTTGTACCATGTTTTCATGAACATAATTGTGTAGATGATATGTTCTGTTGCCCCTGCTGTATCTTTTCATTGTGGCATTTCCTTTCTGATCCTTTGAATGTGTGCAGTCCCACTAGGTGGAGAATGTTTCACAGATACCTAGTCATCATCAGATATTAGGGACACATTCATTCACAATAATGGGAACCACATACTCACTGGTGCATTGTCACTACTGAGTGTCCAGGAATTCTCTGTGTGATAATTTGTTGCAGTCTTTAGGTTCTGGACATGTAACTACATGATATGAATCTTCTGTTCTTGCAGAGATGCAGAGGATGCTGTTCATGCTCGAGATGGTTATGACTATGATGGCTATCGGTTGCGTGTAGAGTTCCCTAGGGGTGGAGGACCAGGGGGCTTTAGAGGAAGCAACCGTGGTGGCGGTGGTGGAGGTGGTGATAGAGGTGGCAGAGGAAGGGGACCACCAGCCAGACGCTCCCAGTACAGAGTTCTCGTAACAGGTAATGTCATCACTGCACATGAGGCATGGTGGGTGGTCACATAAACAAAGTAGTGGAATTCAACATTTCATTCCCATAAGCAGTAAGCAGCATCTGGCAATTTAACTGCCATAGCAGATGTTTGTGCAGTGGGCTGTGTTGGGAGGTGGTTTGACTTGCCTGTAATACCATGTGCCTCAGATGGACAGGATTTGGTGTAGAATGTGTGCTGTAAGTTGAATAATTTACATTTTGACTAACACTGGTGAATTATTTCTACTTTACTTAATGGTGTAAGTCGTAGTTGTCCAACCTTAATTGAAAAAGGGCTCCAACTGTCATTGTGGGCTGCCCTTTGGACCTCACTTGTATAAATCACAATAAATGGTTTACCTGACTTCCTAAATTATTATGAAATTTATATAGTACATAAACATTTTACAAATATGGCTGTTGTCCACATTACACAACCTGGTGGGCTGTGGGGTAGAGACCCATGGTATAAGTTAACCTTCGATTTTTTCACTAGGTTATATATATGATTGGTTAGAGTGAGAGGTGACATGCATAGCAAAGCGGTATATATGTCGGCTTTAAGGCAAATGATGACATGTACTTTAATCATTTATTTATCCCTTTGATGCTGGGCAGTGCATACACTGCATGACAGGGTGCTGGCTTCAGTTCCCCAATGATGCAGCATATGTGTCTGAATTGTGAACATTCTTGTACAGCCCTTGGGGGTTTTTTCCTCTTCTCTTTCTTTCTCTTTTGGGGGGGGGGGGGGCCGAAAAATTTTTTTTTTTTTTTTGAAAGCTGGGGTTTTGCGGATTTGTGCAGGGATTTTGTATTAGGGCCAAAGGGTTAATTAACCTTTAAAATGATGTTGGTTT